>OJNW01000695.1_pt1 | contig 20362 bp, 29 predicted proteins | sample 1597951 | NCBI WGS metagenome assembly OJNW01 (sample SAMN01915212, study PRJEB22387) | human gut metagenome | isolation source: stool | host: Homo sapiens | place: USA | reverse complement strand
TACCAGGTTAGGAGTTTCACCTAACTAAATCAACTGCACCGAACTGGCGCACCATGATAACTTCTCCAACCAGGCTTTACAGCCTTCAAAAATATCATTATAAGCCGTTTCAAAATCGTTGGTGTACCAAGGATCTGAAACATCTCTTGATAATAATTTATAGATTTTATGATCTGGATCATTATTGAACATACGATTTAGATTACGTATATTATTTTCATCCATACAAATCAAATAGTCATACGACAAATAATCACTCATTGTAGCTTGTCTTGCATAATGTCTAGAAAATGGAATCCCCTTTTCTTTTAGTTTACGCTTAGCCGGAGGATAGATATCATTACCAATTTCTTCACGACTTGTAGCTGCACTAGAAACATATAGTTCTACCCCATTTTTCTTTGCCAAATCTTTCATAATGTACTCAGCACTAACACTTCTACATACGTTTCCATGGCAAATAAAAAGCACTTTCTTCATAGTCAAAAAAACCTCACTTTTATATAATTTATCATACTCAAAAGAAAATGATAAGTCATGAAGCAAAACAATATTTCATAAATCATGTTTCAAATAGAATCATGTAAATGATTAAAATGGCTCTTTTGTACTTTTTTGTAAACGCCAAATAAAAAGCTATAAAACTCCGTTTTTGAAATCTTATAACTTTGCTATTAATGATATTAAGTTATTATTCAATATTTGTATTTCAAACGGATTGGCTATTACATCTTTCCACCGTAAACAGGAAAAACTCCACTGTCACCATAGCTCTGAATTTTCTTAAAATTCTTTAACAGTTCCATGTCTTCAGCACTAATTTCAAAATCCAGTTGGGCATTACTCTTCATATGTTCAGGATTACTTGTTTTTGGCAAAGAAATTGCACCAAGCTGAATCGTATATTTAATGCAAAGCTGTGGAACAGTCACACCATACTTCATTGCAATCGCAGTTATCTCCGGTTGATTTAATATTTCACCATGCGCAATTGGTGAGTATGCTTCTACAGCAATACCATTCTTTTGGCAATATTCTACTAACTCTATCGGCGTATTACTGATATGAAGAAGAATCTGATTTACCATGGGCTTAATCTTTGCTGTTTCAAGAAGACTTTCAATATCTTCGATCTGAAAATTGGAAACTCCGATTGTCCTAAGTTTTCCTGCCGTATAAGCATCCTCAAGAGCTTTCCATGCTGCTCGATTTCCCTCTACATATCGATCTTCACTCTGATTAACCTTTGCCCATGGCTGCGGACTGTGGATAATCATCATATCAAGATAATCCAGTCCCATCTTTTCAAGCGTCTCATTGATTCCTGCCATCGCTTCCTCATAAGTCTTATGTTCTGCCGCAACCTTTGATACAACAAACAACTCCTCACGTGGAATACCACAAGTTCTTACTCCTTCACCCACGCCACGCTCATTTCCATATGCCTGTGCCGTATCAATATGTCTATATCCAATCTTTACTGCTGCTTTTACAACGCCAGCAGCCTTATTATCATCAATAAGCCAGGTTCCAAGTCCAAGTTGTGGAATTTTTACACCATTATTCAATACAATACTTCTATCAAACATTTTATTCACCTTCCTATTTTAATTTTCCATATTCTTCATCACTTACCGGTTCAAGCCATTCATTAGAACTATTTTCACCCGGAACCTCTATGGCAAGATGGCTAAACCATTCATCCGGTGCAGCTCCATGCCAGTGTTTTACTTCTGCCGGAATATTGATGCAGTCGCCTGGCTTCATCTCTACAGCTTCTTTACCTTCTTCTTGATAATATCCTCTTCCGGCAACGCATACCAGAATCTGTCCGCCTCCACTTTTTGCATGATGGATATGCCAGTTATTTCTGCATCCTGGTTCGAATGTCACATTGAAAATTCCAACCTGAGAAGTAGAAATCGGTTCAAGAAAACTTCTGCCCGAAAAATACTGTGCAAAACCATCATTTGGTGCCCCGATTGGAAATACCATCTTTTTTGCATGCGCCCGCATCGCTTCCTCTTCGTATGGCAAATCTCCTTCGCCTGTTTCCCACACTTCCTTTGCAAGATTGAAAACAGCCCATGCTTTTGGCCAACCTGCATAGAATGCGGCATGTGTGATCACTGCAGCAATCTCTTTTTGTGTCACACCATGATTTTTTGCATTTTGAAGATGATATCTTAAAGATGAATCCGTAATTCCGGAAGCCATCAGAGCAACCACTGTAATAATGCTTCTTGTTTTTACGTCGATGTCCTGGTTATTCCAGTTTTCGCCGAAAAGTACATCATCGTTAAAATGTGCAAATTCCGGTGCAAATTCACCAAGTGTATTTCTTCCTGCTGTCTGTACTATTTTTCTCATATTCTGTATACCTCCATAACACTGTTATTTATAAAGAGTTTACCCATTCAGTGATTTCCTGCTTCGTTCCACAATTTAACAGTCTGCCTTCTGTAATAACTGCGTCTGATGCAGATGACTGCAATTCTTTCACAGTGTTCCCGAATCCACTTCCTCCGGATGTTGCAAAAAGCACAATCTTTTTACCACTGAAATCGTAAGCTTCTAAAAATGTATTGATGATTGTCGGAGCCACATACCACCAGATTGGAAATCCCAGAAGGATCTCGTTATAAGAACTCATATCCATCTCTTTTTTCATAATCGCCGGTCTATATTTTTTATCACTCATTTCCACACTGCTTCTGGATTTTTTATTCATCCAGTCAAGATCAGGCTTTGTATATGGAACTTTCGGCTCAATCTCAAACAAATCCGCTTTTACTTCCTCTGCGATCATCTGTGCTACTTTTTTTGTTGTTCCGCTTGCACTGAAAAATGCCACTAATTTTTTACTCATAATAAAAAGCCCCTTTCTATACGTATTTTTCACAAAAAAATAGATGTATAAGATTTACATTCATCTTACACATCTATTTTAAGCTCTATCGCTTCATTATGTCTAATGCTTATATTGAATTTTGTTTTATGCCTGAAAAGCATTAATCTCCTCGATCATTTTACGGACTGCCAAAGAATATGGGATGTTACGTCTCCAGGCAATCACCGTACTGGTCGTGATTTCAGGAGAAATTCTTCGCTGTACAAGAATATCCTCTCGCCAATACTTTGCAGCACCCTCAATTGAAATTGGATACCCCAGTCCATTTGCCGCCATAACTCCGGCATTCGTTCCAAGATTACTCGTAAAAGCAATCTGTAATTTTGAAAAGTCTTTCCCAAACCAGTTGGCAAGTTCACTTTGAACATTCAATCTTTCCGGTAAGATTAACGGTTTTCCTATGAGATCTTCTTTTTTTATAAACTCCTTTTCTGCCAACGGATCATCTGGGCGCATTCCGACACACCAGTGATCACAATCTGTAATTCGGATATAGTCCAACCCTTCCGTGTCCACTGGTTCTAAGAATAATGCAATATCTACAAGTCCTTTGTTCATCATCTCATACACTGCATCTGCTGTTGCAGTATGCAATACAATCTGAACCAACGGATATTTTTCTTTATATGTTTTACATATCTTCGCCAATGTCTCCACTGCCGCAAATTCACCACATCCAATAGTTATAGTTCCCCCTACAACCTCTTCTTTTCCCTTCAGTTCCTCAAGCGTCCTTTCCTCAAGATTAAGAATCTCCAAGGCACGCCTTTTTAATAAAATTCCTTCATCAGTGAGCGTTATTTTCTTTCCGTTTCGAATAAATAATGTTATTCCCAGGTCCTCTTCAAATGCCGCCATTTGTCTAGATAGCGTTGGCTGGGTAATATGCAATTGTTCTGCTGCTTTTGTAAAGCTCTGTTCTTTTGCTACTGTTAAAAAATAGCGTAATACTCTTAATTCCATATCTTTATATTCCTACAAATTTTTCTAGTAACCATTCTATCATATTGCATCCCCAATATCATCTATATTACATGTAATATCTGCACAAAATACCGTGGATTATTTGCGGGTTATTTTCTAACCGCCTATGCCCTCCGGACCGTGATTTTACTAGCTTTTTGGCGAAGCTTTCAAAGAGTGCCGTGGCAAATAAAAAGCACTTTCTTCATAGTCAAAAACCTCACTTTTAAGTAATTTATCACATTCAGAAGGAAATGATAAGTCATGAAGCAAAACAATATTTCATAGCTCATATTTAGTTTTTAAGAAAAAATCTAAAAAGAAAATCAAAGCTAACATCATTTTTACAATGCCGCTTTGCAAAAGTAAATTATTTTTTCTCTGTAAAGACATTTTACACTATATTCATTTTAATTGAAAAAGCCCCACCGGGTTGCGCATGATAAATCAGAGGCGTGGTGAGGTCTGTTAATATTATTCTACATATTTTTGATTTTTTAATAAGCAATTTACAGTCCTTGAATAATATTCAGGTAGTCCTGACCTTGATCTACGACCGCATATATAATAATTTGTTTTTTATCCTCGTTGATTTTGTAAAATATCAAGTTTTTTTCTAGTATCAACACTTGATAGCCTTGTCGTTTTAAAACCGGATATCTAGGTATGGTTCCTAAATATGGATTATCTTCCAGCAGATAAATATTCTTTTCTAAATCATCTAGTTTTTTTAAAGCAATATCTTCACCAAAATTTCTTGCGATGAACGTTACAATTTTTCGAATACAAATATCTGCAGTATCAGTACGCACAATAGTATATTTCATTTTATTTTCCTTTTAACATAGCTCTTAAATCATTAAAAGTGTCTTGAATAGGTGATACTCTTCCGTTCGCAACATCTTCATCAGCTTCTGCAAGCAATTCCAATAATTCAATTCTTGACTTCATACTTTTGTATTCATCATAAGATAAAGAAACCGTATCACCACGTCCATTTACTGTAATAATTACAGCTTCATTCTCTTCCCGACATTGTTTTGAAATTTCATTATAGTGATTTCTTAAATCAGCAGATGGCCTAATAGATTCTCGTATATGATACATAATATCACCTCCATAACATATGTAAATTATATCAACATATGACTATACAATCAATTTACATCATCTTCTAACTACTTGTATTTGTCTAAAAATAAGGCTTTCATATTTGCATAAACATTCCTTTATCGGTATAATACAAATACAGAAAGACTACTGGATACAGTGGTCACTCTGAATTATTTTAGTAAAAACTCACTAAATTTCTGATTATCTTTTCATAAGCTGGTAAATGTCGGTATAGCCTGTATTTTAGGGCTTTATCGGCATTTTCCTTTGGGAAGATACTCTGCATAAGCTGGCATTTACCAGCATGAAAATGCAACCAAAAGTAGTAAATGAGTAGTACAATCACCGATTTAAGAAGCAAGAGCCAGTCTTTCAAGTTCTGCTTTTGCTGAATTGAAAGTACCGTGTGCGTAGTACCCTAATGTCATGGTGATGTTTGAATGTCCCATGATGTATTGCAGGGTGTTCGGGTTCATTCCTTTGTTTGCCATGTTCGTGCAGTAGGTATGTCTGAATGAGTGCGGTGTGATGTTTGGTAGCTGGTCTTTATGTGTCTTGTTATATTTCTTCACAAGTCCACGCAACATACTTTCGTAGTTGCCAGCCACTTTAGGAAAGCCCTTTTGGTTTAGGAACAGGAAATTGCTGTAACCGCCTATGATGATAGGCTCTGCCTTTCCTCTGTTCTGTAACACTCGCTTAAAGGCTTGATAGGCTCTTTCTGTCATTGGAAGCTGGCGTTCTCCTTTTTTGGTCTTAGGTGTTTCAATGTAGTAGCCGATTTCAGTATCTTTCAATAGCTGGTGGTCTACATTGATGATACGGTTCGCCATATCTATATGGACTGTCAGACCGCAAAATTCAGAGATACGAAGCCCCGTTTCCAGAAGAATAACCACTTCATCATAATACTTGCTGTACGTCTTGTCCTGTTCCATAAAGGCAAGCATTTTTTCTTCCTGCTCTGGCGTGAGAATGACTTTAGGCTCTGAATTATCTTCCAGAACGTCACTCAATTTGAAGCTGAAAGGATTTTTTCTGATACAGTCGTCCTCAATCGCCATATAGAATGACGCTTTCAAAGAACGCTTATAATTGCTAATCGTCTTGTAGGAAAAGCCATTCTCATACATTCGCATAGCCCATTCCTTACCGTCCGATAGCTTCACCGTATCAATGCTCCTTGCACCCAGAGGGTCGTTTTCCAGAATTTTCATAAGATACTGGCGACCTTTTTCTGTGTTGCGTTTCACATTCTTTCTCTGGCTGTTCTTCTTTGCGTAGAGCTGGCAGACTGTCATTTTCCCGCCTATGGTATTGATACCGTCGGCAAGGTCTTTCTTAATCTGCTTTTCTTTTTCTCTCAACGACAAATCTTCACGTTTCCCAGCGGGTGTCTTGTCTGTCGGAACAAGTTTCCAAGCATAGACAAACTGTGGTTGCCCGTACATATCGGTATATTTGTAAACGTATCTTCCGTCTTTTCTCTGGCTCTCTCCAAGTCGTAAATTGCGTCCCTTGCTGTCTTTTCTCTTTACATTAGACATAGTGCGAAGCTCCTTTCCGTCAAGGAATGAGCCGTTGATACGCTATACTTTATTATACCATACCTACGGCTCGCTGACATTAGATTTCGTCCAATGTATCAATGATTTTTTCAAACTGTTTTCGCTTAATCTGTACACGGTTTCCGTTGACAATCACCCAGCCAGCGTCGAGATTTTCCTCTGCCAGCTTACGCAATTTCTTTTCCCCGATACGGAAGTATTTTGACGCTTCCTCAATCGTCAGCGTGTACTTCTCCCATATAGGCACATCAGTATTGTTTGTCATGTATAAGCACCCCCTTTACTGTGTGTCTTATGGAAGCAGACAGACGGCTCTGGAAAAGCTCCGCTGGTATCTCAACCAATCTCATTCCTATGAGCAAAACCACCTCTGGGACGTATCATTATCCTGTGAATACAGGTCGTGGCAAAGCGACTTTTCCAACGGTCGCTCTCGGATCACTGCATGGGTCGCTCGCTCTCTTTTGGAAAGGTCATGGCGTACAGTCCCCGTGGCTCGCTGTATCACAAACGTATCTGTCTGCTTTATTCACTTGTCAAAGAACAACAACGGCTGTTTATACGCCTGTCAAAGCCCATATAAATACAAAGATATATAGACTTTGAAAGATGTATAAATCCCAGAGAGGACGCAGGAAAGGGGGTAATGCGTCGCTCTGTAATGGGACGTAACTTTACGCTACTTTGAAATTAAGCACCTGCTCAATCAGCTTTGCTTCCAGACGGCTACGCATATCCTCGTCAACGGTGGTATGAGGATTGCCGTATTCGTCAATGCTTGTTCGCATGGACAAGCGGGCAATATAAGGCTCATAATGGGACAACACAACATTCATAGCCAGAATATCGCCCTGCGAAGCTGAAACGATAACAGGGTAAGGCAGTAAGCCGTTGCCTTTATGTACCGCTTTATTCTTCTTCATGCTGTTTTTCCTCCATTCTTTTTCTGACTTTTTCAAATCCTCTTTGACGCTTATAGTTCACTGTACGGCGTACAATTTTCAGCAGGTCGGCAATCTCGCCGTCATTGAAGCCTAAACCGTAGAGCAACAAGATAAAGCGTTCTTCCTCAGAAAGTTCCTGCAATGCTTCACTCAACAGCTCATTCTTGATTTTCACGTCGTAGCCCATGACTTTGTAAAGGTCATAGTCCGTGGAATAATCATCATAAGTGGCAAGCTCCGCAAGCTGTTCTGGCGTGAGTTCTGAAAAGGAAACCTGTACGTCATTCAAATGCTGGTAATGCTTCTGAATGTTGATAGCTTCATTCTTCAAAATCTTCTTGCAGTAACAGTCAAAGACTTTCTGGACATCTTCTGGAGAAGTGGGTCTGTTCATGTTTTCACCTCCTTTCGTTTGTCAAAAGGTGGTGATTGTAACCGCTCCTTCCCCCTTTCCGTCATTAATACAAATGAGAGGGTACGAGCTGGCAAAGTTTGAAAAAGAAATCCAGAAAAAGCAAAAAAGCCCAAGAAGTTGTGATAACCTCGTTGAGCTTTAGTGAATATAATCGACAGATAGTGAGGAAATTCTACACGGAAATAGCTGTAAACTCCCTTAACATGGATTAAAATTTTTTTGATGATTTTCTTTTATGCACTCCTGCCATTCGTAATCCTCCCGTGAAGAAACCGCCTTGCCAGAATAAGGCAAATTTCAACAGGATAAGCATAAAAGATAAATCCGTCCTAATTCCGTCCAAATCCCTGTTTTTTGGCAGGAACGAAAAAAGGTTATCACACCCAGCAGAAATGCCGTGGTTGCGATAACCTGTGTATCAGATAATCTCTGTATTTTCTTTGATAAGCTGGCGTATCTCGTCCCGCTTTGCTGGCGGTGCTTGACTGATGAAGTCCTCTATCCATTCGTCAATCTGTTCATAGACATTTTCATCTTTAAAATATTCTGGGTAGTCTTTCAAAATATCAAACTCCCTGTCTATGCGTTCCGCTTCCTTGCAAGCCAGCCCTAAATGCTCACTAATCAATTCCTGTGTGCAGGAAGAATAGCCAAGAGCGGTTGTGATATAAGTGATACGCTCAAAATCAGCCTGTGTCATAGCTTCCTTGCCTGTAAGCAGGTCATAGTCACGCTGTCCGCACAGTGACAGAAACACTTTCTTTTGCTTCTCTGCTTGAACCATAATAACCACTCCTAAATCTTTAAAATTTTAGCTGTCTGCTGGCAGTGCAGATAAATTCCTCTGGGGTAGGGGTACGGTTACCGAACATACGCTTAAACTCTGCCTGCTGGTCTGGGTCGTCACTGTCCATTACCGCTATGATTTTATCCTGTATCTGCTCACGGACTTCTGAAACAGAAAGCCCGTACAGACGAGCCATTTCTTTAATCATTTTTTTGCTGTCCCTTTTACTGAATTTCATCATATCTTTAATGCACCTCTTTTCTAAGATGTATATTCTATCAAAATTGAATAAAACTATAACTGTTGAAATAGATACCTTTATTAGTCCATTATAAAGCATTTTTGCAAAGGTTACAATGTATAGGAATAGATTTTTTGAAAGGAGTGTGTCAGTTACATGGAGCTTGACTATAAAGCTATCGGCAAGAGAATTAAGATTGCCAGAATTAAAAAGAACCTCACTCAAGAAACTGTTGCTGACAGAATAGGTGTTACTCCACAGCATGTAAGCAATATAGAAACTGGTAATACATCAGTCAGTTTAACAACTCTGGTCGCTATTGCCAATACCTTGACGGTATCAGTTGACGAATTACTATGTGATACAGTTTTAGCTTCAAAGCCTGTCTTTGAGAAAGAAGCAAGGGAGATACTGGAAGATTGTAACGAATATGAAATCCGTGTGCTGGTAGATGTTTTGAAAGCAACCAAAACTTCCATGCGAACCGTAAAAATGTTTGAAGCAAAGTTAAATGAGGACAAATAAAACCGTAGCTTGCAGATCACAATGAATTGTGAAATACAGCTACGGTTTTTCTTCTCCGCTGAATTTATATCCCACACCCCAGACAGTGATGATATATCGTGGATTGTCTGGGTGTGGTTCGATTTTCAGTCTTAACTTTCTGATAAATGAGGAAAGGTTGCTTGCGTCTGGTGCATTGTCATATCCCCATACCTTTTCGTAAATTTGTTCTTTGGTAAACACCTGTCCTTTGTGGCTCGAAAGGAAATATAATAGGTCAAATTCTTTAGCAGTTAGATGTATTATATTTCCATTTTCATTAGTAACAGTACGAGTAAAATAATCTACATCTAAACTGTTACATTTCTTGCACAGAGAAACAGGGGCAGTACATAAAGTATTTGACAACCATTCTACTAACTGATTAAAAAGAGCTTCTTCTTTATCTGTAAATTCTGCAACTAATATTTTCCCATAGTATCACCAGCTTTATAGTTTCATAATTCTTCGTATCAGTTGGAGTAGGTCATATTGACTAAATCCAATATGCTTCATATCTGCAATTAGATTGTCAATTAGTTCATTTGCCAGTATAACTTTTCTTTCTTCGATATTCCCAGCTACACAATAGCCCTTTGTACGGTGTGAATATATAATACCTTTATCTCTTAATAAGTGAAGTGCGCTAACTATTGTATTTGAAGCAACACCATATTTTTCAGTGTATGCTCTAATGCTAGGTAATGGCGTATTTGCTTTTAAACGATTTGAAAATATATCTAGCTTAATATCTTCAGCAATCAACTGATATTTGTATTGTTTATCAAAACCTTTTTTATTCATATTTTTCTTTTCCAGTCAGTAATTTTTGAATGGTTATCTTATAGAAATTAGCTATTTTAGGAAGCTGACATATACTAGGGCGGGTTGTACCGTTTTCCCATTTTGATACAGAGGATTTTGAAACGCCACAATACTTTGCTAAATCCTCTTGTGATTTTCCAGAGAGTTTCCTTTGTTCAACAAGCATTTCTGCAATATGTAATGAGTAATTTTCTTTCATTTTTCCTCACTTCTTTCAGAAATTTTATAAAGCCATTCAATTACTTCACTAATCTCATCTGAATTAAAATCGTAATAAATAAATCCTTTTGAATGGATAGCAGAAATCAAATGACTTTCTTTTAAAATTGCCAGATGATAAGAAACAGAGGGGGCAGAAATAGAAAATTGTTTTGCAATATCTCCTGCACATTTTCTACCACTTTTTAGATATTGAAGAATTTTCCGTCTGTTCCTATCAGCCAGAGCTTTAAATTTCTTATCTAATAAATGTTCACACATACTATTCATATATACAAACGAATTTTAGTTAAAAGGTGATATGCTATAACAGTTATAACAGCTACAAATACGGTAATGGCAATTACTATGAACTGTGCATAATCACGGAAAAAAATACACAGATATACGGGAACAGCACTTAGGACAAGCCCGACACCAACCGTAGCTAAAACAGAAACAGCCCCACCTTTTACGGCATAATATTCACTCGTCCAATCATATCGTGGATATTTCACATTTAGCAACATTCCGATAATTGAAATAAACAGTGCATATATGGTAGGTGTAATGAATAAGAACACAGTCTGTATTGTAGTCTGTGGAAACGCAAATCTTAGTAAAATAAGGCTAATCCACAAAATAGGCAAAATAACTGTCAAATTTACTAATATCTTTGCCTTGAAAATGGTTATCGTTTTTACTGGAACAGAACACATAATCCATCTGCTTTTACCCTCAAGAGAAAGTGACGCAGAAGTAGTACAGCAAATGCAGACCAATACAGAAACAACTAATGGAATAACCGTTTCAAATACACTCATAATCCCCAGCGCTTCTAGTTGCTCCATTATTACATCTGGCAAATAGAATACAGACATAATTGAAATAACCAAAAGCAAAATAATAACGATACATGAATTTAAAGCATAAATCGTACATGAGAAAAAACGGGCTAGTTCTCTCTTGTATAGTGCCATGAACGGAGAAGATACAGTTAATTCTCCTAAATGGAAATTTTTGCCTGCATGATGTGAAAAAGCTCTTGTATTTAGCTGTTTATAAAAATATGAAACAACAGCAACGAAAGCAAGCAATATTAAAAATGAACTAAGTACAAATATGCCAAGACTTATCCAGTCGTTATTTAGTAATGCTTTTGAAAATAAAAAGGCTGGTGGATAAAACTGATTAAAATAGTTTGTAAGCATAGTGCTAATATCTGCTATTTGCGAAGTGTCCATTGTCTGTAATTTGGAGCTGACATAAACAAAAAGCAATATGCCTATAATGCTTAAGAATAAAGCTAATATATTGTTATGCTTTGATTTTGATGACACCGCCACAATAAGAATACCGATTGTCAAAGCTATTATTATGGGAATGATTGGTGTTAATAATAATGCGACAAACAATACAAAAAAATCACTGATTGTAACAGATGTATTTATGCTGTAAACAACAATAGCTGGTATCAATGCAATCATACCAATTACCAAGCTCATAATATAGAGCATGGTAAGTCTGCTCAAAACAACAGATGTATTATTGACGGGTAACGACATTACCATATCATAATCCTTTAAGCCGACTAATGCCCCAGAACTTTTTAAAAAAGTCAGTAATAAAACTATCAAAGAATAAATCACGATTATTAACGTAGGGATTGCTTCTACTAACCCTGCGTCTGCAAACACAGAACATATATAGCCACTTAAATAGACTAAAATTCCGATAATTGCCAGACCAGCTATTCCAATAACTAAAGTGCGATTTTTCTCTTTTTTGTCGTGAGAATGTAATAAGCGGTTTAAGCCAAACAAGCTGTATAACTGCATTTTTAATAAGAGTTTATATTTCTTTGCCATTTTCAACGACCTCCATAAAGACATCTTCTAGGCTGTGCTGACCTTTGATTTCCTCCATAGTTCCACTTGCAATCAGTTTCCCGCTATTGATAATTGAAACCGTATCACATAATTTTTCAGCAACTTCTAATACGTGAGTAGAAAAGAAAATAGCACTTCCATTTTGGCAGGCTTCTTTCATTATGCTTTTCAAATTAAATGACGCTTCTGGGTCTAGACCAACGAATGGTTCGTCAAAAACAAATAGCTTTGGTTTATGAATAAAAGCCCCGATCAAAGCTAGTTTTTGTTTCATTCCATGAGAATAAGAGCTGATTAAATCTCCTAAACTATCTGTTATTTTAAAAAGTTCCGCATATTTTTGTATTCCAGAAGTTCGTTCAATTTCTGAAACACCGAACATATCACAAATATAATTCAAATATTGAATACCTGTGATGTATTCATACAAATCTGGATTATCTGGAATATAAGCGGTAAGCGACTTACATAAGACAGGTTCTTTTTTTATAGAATGACTGTCAATTAGGATTTCTCCTTGTTCAAAATCCATAACACCGACGACAGCACGTATGGTTGTTGTTTTTCCTGCGCCATTATGCCCAATAAAAGCATGGATTTCTCCGCTTTTCACTGTAATGTTTAAATCATCAACAGCTTTCTTGTTATCGGAATATATTTTAGTATAGTGCTTGATTTCAAGAATATTTTTACTCATATTTTCCTCCATTTCCGTCCGCCTTCGTCGGTCGGACACAAACATACAATAAAAATTTTAATTTATCATTAACCTAAATAAATTTAGAATATTACTATTCGATTTACTTTTTTCATAAGCAATATCTACTATGTCTTTATTTTTTTCGATTAATAACAAATTTTATTTTCACACTTATTTCCTCCCCGTTTTCTTTTTTCTATGTGACCAATAGCAAATTGCAGGTATCGGTGATAGTAGTAGAATAAAGTAAACGCTAATTTCCATATCTTTACCAATCCCACCATTTACCGATATTTGGTCTGGTAAAATAAACGTCAATAGCAACAGGATAATAAAACTGATGATTGTAATGACGATACATTTTTTCTTCATAGAAAACGCCCTCCTTAAATATTATCAACATGATAATAGTATCACCATGATAACAAAAAGTCAAGAATATACCGCCTACCTGTGTTTGATAGACGGTAATAAATCATTTTCTAGTTGGTGGTGCAATAATCAATCCAATCGAACGTAGCTTCCTATCCTTTGTCGGTGTATTATCTCTGTACTTTTCCGTAATTTGAGAATAGCTTTTCATAAAAGTATCTAATTCTTCATCAGATAAATAGAGAGGTACAAGTGAAAATCCCGATTTATCTTTTGCTATATTTATATCCTCTTTTTTACAATATTCTTGAAATTGCTCTGCAAATCCTAACATATACTGGATAAATGCCTGCATATAGGCTTCACCAGAATTATTATCTAGTATATCGTTCATTTCTTTTTTTAAGTCGATTGCTAGAGCATACGTTTTTTCCATTGCTCCACGTACCTGCGTTTGATTAACTATTTTTAGAACACCGTCAGCGGTCATTTTCTTTAAATATCGGTAAAGTGTAGCTGGTGGTATATCCGAAAATGTCTCAGACAAATGTTTAGCTGTGGTTTGTTCACATTTTAGAAATTCTAATAATAATTTACACTTTACAGGGTGTTTTACGATTTCCATGATAATTTTATTCATAGTCGTTCCTCCTAAATCCAACCGATATGATAATATTATCATTTTGATATTGAAAATTCAAGTTTTCGCATTTATCGCTCGCCATATAGTATAGCAAAATAAGCGTGCAAATCTTATGAGAAATGCACGCTTTCAATCGTTATCCTATTATTTTCCAGTTGCTATCCTTATGAAGCGTCAGTTCATATTGGGAAACCTGTGTCGCCTTTGTCTGATTGTCAATGAATTTCACCGCAACACTTACTTTCACATTGTCGCCGTCAGCCGTGAATACAGGATTGACAAGCTCGGAAAAGATAAACCTTGGTTTCATCACATCTTTGCTTTCTCTTCTTTGATATAATACTTTATGAGGTGATCATAATGTCTATAAGCAAACGTAAACCAAAGAAGGATTCTATGATGCAAATCATCAATAAATATAGTCATAATCATAAAGCTTGTGTTGACTATTTCTTCAATATGAAATGGCCTACGGGTTTCTACTGTGAAAAATGTGGATGTGTTCATTATTACTTCTTAGAAAACAGAAATGTTTTTGAATGTGCCAAGTGTGGTCATCAGCATTATCTTTTTGCTGGGACTATCTTTCAGGACAATAAGTTGCCACTTTTCAAGCTCATATTGGGTTTATATCTATTCTTTTCTGCAAATAAAGGCTGTTCAGCAATAGAAATGGCTTCACAGTTGAATGTCAACTACAAGACAGCGCTCAAGCTATGCAGAAAATGTCGTGTTCTCATGACATTATCAAATAGTGAAAAGATACTGGATAGCATGTACTATGAAGCGGATACTATCTATATTGGTGCCAAAACAGAAGAAAATCCCAGGAATGGCTACTGAACAGCAGCCAGTATTCATGATAGTATCAACAGACAAGGAAAATGAATATCCAAAATATATCAAGCTTTCAGTCATTCCAGTAGACAACAAGAACTTTATTCATAAGTTCTTTCATATGAGAGCGAAAATATCTACTGAAAGAGTATTGAACACAGATGGAAAAACGACATTTTCTGATTTATCAAAGGAACTGACATTAAAATCAGAGAAAATAGTATATAGTGAAACAGAGCACAGACTCAAATGGCTAGATATCATTGCGGGAAATATCAAGAATAATATTGTTGGAATATATCATGGTGTTACCAAAAGATCGTTGCCACTCTTCCTGCACGAACAGGAATGGCGCTTCAATCATAGATATACAGGCACACATATAATGGAAAAGATTTCAAAATACATTACAAAATCTTTTCCTATAGATTCAGAAAAATTATCCAAAATTTTGGAATTATCTGAATTGTATTTTTCACCCTGTGCCTGATGGTCAATCAAGAAAAATTTTATAAAGTTGTTTGGAGAGTTAACAGTATTATTTATGGGGATAACTTTTCTTGTAGGAATAATAGAGCAGACAATTTCAGAAGATAAAATAAGAAGAATGTTAAGTACAAAAAATAAGTTTCTTGGCTATATAAATGCATTAATATTAGGAACATTTACACCTTTTTGTTCTTGTTCTACAGTACCAATTCTAGCAGGATTATTGAAGGTTAAGGCACCTTTTGGACCAACTATGGCATTTTTATTTACATCGCCATTTTTAGATCCAGCGGTAATTGCATTAATGCTAGCTTTGTTAGGATGGAAAATAACCCTAATATATTCAATGATAGTTCTAATTATTCCAGTAATTATTGCTGTTTTACTAGATATATTTGGATTTGAAAAATATGTGAAGAATATTAACATTAAACAAAATAAAAAGAATGAAGAGCTTATAACGTAAGCGCCAAATATTAAAGCGGTCATATACAGAATTACCCCAGCCCTTTGCGAGTTGGAGTAATTCACTATAATTCACATTCGATTTTTGATAGATTGGAGTTTTTCACTCCAAGGTGCCAGCTCTGCAAGCTGTTCATCGGTCATATCTTTACCTGGCCGGTGCTCCAGCAGAAATTTAAGATATCCGTAAATATTCAGTCCATGTGCTTTTGCCATCTCAACCATTGTGTAGACCACTGCACTGGCATTCGCTCCGTCAATGGAATTGCTGAACAGCCAGTTTTTACGCCCTACTGCGAATGGACGGATCGCATTCTCGCTGAGATTATTGGTAAAGCTGCACCGCCCGTCTTCCAGATAGGTCTCCGTTGTATCACGCCGGTTGAGAACATAATTAATGGCTTTATCCATTCGCGTATTCCGTACAGGCTTCTGCTGATCCAGCCACGACCAGAAGGCCTCCAGAACAGGTTTTTCCTTCTCGAGACGCAGCTGCTTTCGTTTTTCATAATCACCGGGATACTTTTTGTTAATGGAGTCCTCAATGGCGAATAACCGATTGCAGTACTGGACTCCCTGAACTGCCGGCTGGCTGTAGTCATACTGTTTTCCTTTTGGAACGGCATCGATAAAGTATCGACGGATATGCGCCCAGCAAGAGCAGCGTCTGATCCCTGGAAGATTGTTGTATCCCTGGTATCCATCCGTTTCCAGGTATCCGCTGTAGCCATCCAGAAACTTCCTCGCATGGTTGCCGCTCCTTGTCGGGGAATAGCCATACAGGATGATTGCCGGAAGCCCGTCCTCGCCGCTTCGGAACAGCCACATGAATGATTGGGTCTGGGCTCGGCGCCCTTCCTCGTTCAATACCTGGACCCGGGTTTCATCTGCCATTGCAAAGCTGCGTTTTAGCAGCTCACGGTGGAAGTAATCATACATTGGCTGGAAATAGTTCTGTGAACAGTAGATGATCCAGTTGGCAAGTGTAGTTCGGCTGATCTGAGCCCCATACTGTTTCCAGTCTTTCTCCTGCCGGTAAAGGGGAAGCCCGTTGGCATACTTCTGATACATGGTCCATGCAACAGTGGATGCTGAGGCAGGACCTTTCCCAACCAGAGCCGCCGGAACCTGAGACTTTACGATCACAGGCTTTTCCGTATCGCCGAGTCCTTCCTTGCAGGATGGGCATCCGTAACTCTGGCTGTAGTATTCGATCACTTTACATGTGGCAGGAATGAATTCCAGTTCCCGGCGGACATACTCCTCGCCGATCAGAACCATCTGCGTACCGCAAACCGGGCAGATCTGGTCTTCTTCCGGAAGAGGGATCACTACTTTTTCAACCTTCAGGCCTTTGAAAAGTTCCTCATGGGTTGCCTTCTTTTTACGGGTATGCTCCCGGATCACGGTCTCTTCTTCCAGCAAAGAAGGGTCTTGTTCCATTTCCGCTTCATCGAAGAGATTCTGTTGTCCCGGAATGTCATCGGATCTTCTTTCGCTGGAGGAACCAAAGAGCTTTTTGGTCAGATAATCTACCTGTTCCTGAAGCGCTTTCTCGTGACTGGATTTTTCGTCAATAATAAGACGGAGAGATTTGATCAGCTCAGTCTGTTCAGATATCATTGTTTTCAGTTGTGATACGGTATCTTTCAGCTCTCGAAGCTGGATATCTTTCGCACTGGAAGCCATCGTTTCTCTCCTCGGATTTGATACCTTTATTATACCAGAAACGGGGCTTTTACTAAAGGGAAATGGCTCCTGAAAAATGCCGAATCTACAGGGGATTTTCGGATTTTTCTGTGCAGGATTTCTGCTGAAATCCAGATGATTTTTTACTCTGCTTTGAGGGCTTTGGGCTGGTCAATATCAATCCCCGACATCAGCCAGTCAAACTCCCGCCAGGAAAGATTCCGGACCTCCGACTGCTTCCTGGGCCATTGATATCCGCCGCGGACAGACAAGCGCTTATAGATCAGAACGAAGCCGTCCGGTTCCCGGAACAAGGCTTTGATCCTGTCCCGTCTTCTTCCACAGAAAAGGAAGAGAGCACTGGACGACGGATCCATCTTAAGCTGCTCTTCGATAACGGCGCAGAGTCCGTCAATGGATTTCCGCATATCGGTGTAGCCGCAGACAATGTAAATTTTCTCAAGTCCGGAGATGTCACCTAACATGAGAGCTCCTGAAGCAGACGAAATGTCCTGGTGAGCAGAACAGGATCGGCATCATTGCTGATGCGGACTGTGATATCCTTCATAGCAACTTCAATCGTATGTGAATTGTCAAGGTGCGAGTTTAGCATCTGTGATGCTGTATGTTGTTCCGGAATGTGATCTGGAACAATGTCAATGGGGACCACGTCCTGTTTCGGGCGGGGAACCTCAAGATGACCGTAATTCGCAGCTGGGATCTGATCCGCTGCCACTTTCCTGCAGCGGCTTACCCAGTTATAAAAGGTGCTTACTGCAATGCCGTTTTCACGGCACCAGTCAGCATCTGTCATGCCGCTCTGGCGGCATTCATTGATAAGCCTGATCTGTTCCGCCATCGGAACACGGGCTTTGCGAGTACCTGCCATAACCTATCCTCCATAATTGTAGTGAAATAGTCTAAATATCTATCGACTACAATTATAGGCAAAACTTGAGGATCTGGAAATCCGCAGGAATATTTGGCGCTTACCTTATAACAGATAATTTAGCTAAGAAAGATAGAATTAAAATGTATTTAGTTGAGTCGGTGAAATCAGCTTGGAAGTTATATATTTCAGTATTACCATATTTATTAGTTGGAGTAATATTTGGATCAGTAATGCATAATGCTATTCCTGAGGAAACAATTGCAAAATATGTTGGAGATAATGCTTTTTGGGCAGTTCCGATAGCTGCAATAATAGGAATTCCTTTATATGTTAATTCAACAACAATACTACCTATTGGAGTTGCATTAGCTGGAGCAGGAATTGGTTTTGGACCTATTATTGCTTTAATAATTGGGGGGGACAGGAGCAAGTGTTCCAGAAATTATATTATTAAAAAAGATGTTTAAACCACAGCTTTTAATCGCATTTATAGTTTCAGTATTTATGCTTGCAATAAGTGCAGGTTACTTAGTTCAAGCTCTTATATAAGAAATGATAAAAATTTAGGATGCAGAAATAATAATGTAAAAACAGTATATTCTATAGTAGAAATAATTAATAAATAAAAGTAACAAGAAGGATTAAGAAGAAAAGTGATTAGAAATTTTTAATAAATTACTTAAAGATAGGAGTGCAATATAAATATGACAACTAAAAGAAAACCTATTATTGGAATATCAGGGAGCTTACTTGTTGACTCAGGAGGAGTGTTTCCAGGATATCAAAGAGCTTATGTAAACAATGATTATATACAGTCAGTGGCTATGTGCAAAGGAGTACCTTACATAGTTCCAATAATAGAGGAGGATGAGCTAATAAAAGAACAAGTTGCTAATATTGATGGGCTTATATTATCAGGAGGTCATGACATAAACCCGTTATTATGGTCAGAAGAGCCACATTACAAGCTTGGAGAAATATTATCCGAGAGAGATACTTATGATTTTAAATTATTTGAATTTGCACTTGAAATGAAAAAACCTATTTTAGGAATATGTAGAGGTGAGCAATTAATTAATGTTGCTGAAGGTGGAAGTTTATATCAAGATTTATCTTTAATGGAAGGCAGTTATATAAAACATAATCAGCAAGATGTACCAAGTATGCCTACACATACAGTAGAAATAAAAGAGGGAACAAAATTACATGGAATTTTAGGTGAGAAAACAGTTCTAACGAATAGTTTTCACCATATAGGAGTGAATAAATTAGCTAAAGGATATATAGTTAGCGCAACTTCAAAAGATGGGGTTGTTGAAGCAATAGAAAAAGAAGGAGAAGATTTTGTTATAGGTGTTCAATGGCATCCAGAAATGATGACCAAAAGTTATGACAAAATGCAAAATATATTTAAAGCATTAATAGAAGAAGCTTCAAAAAAAATATATAGATAAATCTCTATATAGTATATAGACAAATATCTATATGTTTTGTATAATAAAATACATAGACAAGAATCTATATGTTTTTATATATAGCATATAGATAAGTATCTATATGCTATATAAAAATATTTAAGAGGTGACAATATGAATTATAGTTATGCAGAATATGTGCCAATGCTTAAGGCTTTAGCAGATGAAACAAGACTAAGAATAGTACATATGTTAAATGATTGTGAATTATGTGCATGTCATATATTAGAAAAATTTAATATTACGCAGCCAACACTTTCATATCATATGAAGATTTTAACTGATAGTGGAATTGTAATAGGAGTTAAAAAAGGTTCTTGGATGTACTACAGTTTAAATAAGAATAGAATCGTTTTAGAAAACACGTCTGAAAGTTGCTTACTTTGCGTCTGGATATGTGTCT
>OJNW01000670.1_pt1 | contig 20991 bp, 17 predicted proteins | sample 1597951 | NCBI WGS metagenome assembly OJNW01 (sample SAMN01915212, study PRJEB22387) | human gut metagenome | isolation source: stool | host: Homo sapiens | place: USA | reverse complement strand
AACCTGTGACCCCCTGCTTGTAAGGCAGGTGCTCTCCCAGCTGAGCTATGCTCCCACATTGGCTTGTCCTCCGGCGGATATTTCCGCAGGCGACAAAACGAATTATACTATATCATCAGCCTCTTGTCAACCGTTTTACTGCTTTTTTTTAGATTTTTTTCGTCCTTTTTTCCCCTGCCGCCTTGGCGGCTGTTCAACCCAGATACGCTACCGGTCGTAGGGTCTCCACCAGGTGCTCCCCTATCCCTTGAATTTGACGGAATTCGGACCAATCGGCGAAGGGGCCATGCTGTACCCGGTATTGCAGGATACGGTCGGAGAGGACCTCCCCGATGCCGGGCAGCTCCATCAGGGCTTCCTTATCGGCCGTATTAATATCGGTAGACACCAGCTTGAGGAATTCATCCAAGTCTTCCGGGACAGCCTCCATCCTCTCGGCAAAGGGCGTTTCTGTATAGGGTTCCTCCCGTAACGGCAGGAGCAGCAATCCCGCACATAGCAGAAGGGCCGCCACCGGCAGCACACGATCCATCCGCCGCTGCGGCAGACGAAATCTCGCCATAGAAGCCCTCCTTTCTTTGCGCAAAAGCCGCCCGGAACCGCACAAAGCAGCGCCGGGCGGCGTGGTGATTCGATTACTTTAGCAGTTCCTTGGCACGGGCCGCAATGTTTTCGGCAGTAAAGCCGTACTCCTCCAGCAACTTGGCGCCGGGGCCGGAATGACCGTACTGATCGTTGACACCCAGGCGGCTGACCTTGCAGGGGGCATCCTCCGCGATAGCTTCGATGACGGCGGAACCCAAGCCGCCAATGATGGAATGCTCCTCGCAGGTGAGAATGCGGCCAGTCTCCCGGCTGGCCTTTACCAGCAGCTCTTTATCAATAGGCTTGATGGTGTGGATATTGATGATACGGGCATCGATCCCCTCAGCGGCCAGCAGCTCACCAGCCTTGATGGCCTCGCCTACCAGGATACCAGTAGCCACAATGGTCACATCCTTGCCGTCCCGCAGGGTAATGCCCTTGCCCATCTCAAACTTGTAGGTCGTGGCATCATTAAAAATGGGGGCAGCCAGACGGCCAAAGCGCAGATAAACCGGGCCTACATAGGCAGCGGCAGCCTTTACAGCAGCCTTGGCTTCCACATCATCGGCGGGATTGATAACCACCATACCGGGAATGGTGCGCATTAGGGCGATGTCCTCATTGCACTGGTGGGTCGCACCATCCTCACCGACGGAAATACCGGCATGGGTCGCGCCGATCTTGACATTGAGGTGGGGATAACCAATGCTGTTGCGGATCTGCTCATAGGCGCGGCCGGCTGCAAACATGGCAAAGGTGCTGGCAAAAGGAATGTATCCGCAGGTAGAAACACCCGCTGCCGCTACCATCATATTCCCCTCAGCAATGCCGCAATCAAAGAAGCGGTCCGGGAAGGCCTTTTTGAATACGCCGGTCTTGGTAGCACCGGCCAGGTCCGCATCAAATACTACAATATTGGGGTTTTCCTGCCCCAGCTCTACCAGTGCTTCGCCGTAGCTGTCACGGGTCGCTTTTTTCATTACCTCTGCCATGTTACCGCACCTCCTCCAGCTCTTTCATGCCCTGTTCGTACTCGGCGTCATTGGGGGCCTTGCCGTGCCAGCCCACCTGGTCTTCCATGTAGCTGATACCCTTGCCCTTTATAGTCTTGGCAATGATTGCTGCCGGCTTGCCGGTCACCTTCAGTACCTTTTGGAATGTCTCCTCCAGCGCGGCAAAATCGTGGCCATCGCAGCAGAATACCTCAAAGCCAAAGGCACGGAACTTTTCATCGATGGGATAGGGAGAAGAAACCTCGCCCACACGGCCATCGATCTGCAGATCGTTGTTATCGATGATGAAGCAAAGGTTATCCAGCTTGTAGTGGTCGGCAAACATAGCGGCCTCCCACACCTGGCCCTCTTCAATCTCGCCATCGCCCAGAATGGTATAGACACGGTAGTCCTTGTGCCCCAGCTTACCGGCCAACGCCATACCGCAGGCGGCACTGACGCCCTGGCCCAGCGAACCAGCGGAAAAATCAATGCCGGGGGCCTTATTCATATCGGGGTGGCCCTGCAGACGGGAACCGATCGCGCGGAAGGTGGTCAGCTCCTCCTTGGGGAAGAAGCCCTTTTCCGCCAGCATAGCGTACAGCGCCGGGCAGGTGTGACCCTTGCTTAGCACCAATCTGTCACGGTCCTCCCAGCGGGGATTTTCGGGGTCAACCCGCAGCACCTCGCTGTACAGGTAGGTAATAATATCCGCGACCGAAAGCGAGCCGCCCGGATGACCCGACTTGGCGGCATGAACTTCGGTCAGAATACCGCGGCGCACCTCTGTGGCGGTCGCTTTCAGCTGTTCCAGTTTTTCCTGTGTCATAGCTACCTCCGATTACACGATTACTCTTTGCTTATTTTCATCAGCAGTGCCGTAAAGTACTGCGGCAGCGCTGAATCAAATTCCATATATTCGCCCGTTCTTGGGTGAATGAATCCGATCTTTTTGGCGTGCAGGCACTGGCCCTGCACCCCGCAGTCCGGCCGTCCTGGGGCGTATACCGGATCCCCCACCACCGGGTGGCCCATATAGGCCATATGCACCCTAATTTGATGCGTACGGCCGGTTTCCAGCCTGCACCGTATATGACTAAAGCCGGGATATTCCGCCAGCACCTGCACATGGGTAACAGCGTGGCGGCTGTTTTCCTCGGTCACACACATCTTTTTGCGGTCGGTTTTATGCCGGCCGATCGGTGCATCCACGGTAAACTGCCGTTCCTTAAAATGCCCGTAAACTATTGCTTCATACTCCCGTGTAAAGCTGTGGACCTTTATCTGCTCGGCCAGGTGTCGGTGGGCAGTGTCATTCTTGGCCACAATCAGCAGCCCGCTGGTATCCTTATCGATGCGATGCACAATACCGGGGCGTATCTCTCCATTGATGCCGGAAAGGCTGTCCCCGCAGTGATACAGCAGGGCATTCACCAGCGTGCCGGTATAATTGCCTGCCGCCGGGTGGACCACCATTCCCTTGGGCTTATTCACTACCAGCAGATCATCGTCCTCATATACGATCTCCAGCGGGATATTCTCGGCCTGGGTGCCGGTGGGTACCGGGTCCGGCAGGGTAATGATGATACTGTCACCCTCCCGCAAGGTGTCCTTTTTCCCTGCCGCAGCGCCGTTTTTCAGGATACTTCCCTTTTCCGCCAGCGTTTGTATCTGGCTGCGGGAAAGCTCCGGCACCAGCAGCGCCACCCCTTTATCCAGCCGGCAGCCCGCCGCTTCAGCGGTCACGGTCAACTCACGGCGTTCCACGCTGCTTCTCCTTTTTGCCATCGATGAACAGAATATAGATGACCAACAGCGCCACGCCAACGGTGATGGCGATATCTGCTACATTAAAGGTCGGGAAACGGTTCCAGAACGCAAAGCGGATAAAATCCACTACATAGCCCTGGGCCATGCGATCAATGAGATTCCCGATGCCGCCGAATACCACCAGTATCAGCGAAAGGAAGGCCATGTTGGCCATTTTTTTGCGCTTGGCCACCATGTAGATGATGATAGCCAGCAGCATAACGGCCGTCGCCGCGATAAGCAGCGTCTGCTTGCCGGAGAGCATTCCCCAGGCAGCGCCGTCATTGCCATTGGGCAAAAAATCAAAATTGAAAAGTCCCGGCAGCGCCGGTACCGTACCGGCCCCCTCCAGGTGGGTGATGGCCCACTGCTTGCTCCACTGGTCCAGCCCCAGCAGCAGAAAACCGATCACAACCGAAATGATCTTAAACATATCAATACCCTCAAAAGTCTGCGACCCGTTTACCACAGGCCGCAGACTGCTTTAGTTTTTATTAAAAGTCGTCGTCCTCATCATCCATCAGGTTAAAATCGTTGCCGAACTTCAGCCCCGCAAATTTACTGCGGCGCTCAGTTTCTGGCTGCTCCCCGATATCAAAATTGAGGATCTGCTGTTTTTTCTTTTCAAACTCGGCAAAGATGTCCTCACCAGCCGCGGGGATATCCGATTTTTCTTCCACTACGGGGGCAGCAGGTGCTTCCTCCACGGGGGCAGACTGCTCCTCATGCTCGGCTGCCGCTTCTTCGGCCGCTTCCACAGGGGTAGGTTCCACAGCCGGTCCAACTACCTCCACCGTCTCGGCCACTTCCTCGGCAATGGGCTCTTCCACGGCAGGAGCTTCCTCTGCGGGGGCGCTATCGCTTACGGGGATGCGGGTCACCAGCTCGATGTGTTCCCGGTACAGCTCAATGAGCTTTGCCTTAAAATCGGCGGCAGCGGTCTGTACCCGGATGAGCTCGTCCTTTTCATCCTCCACCTTTTTGCGGGCCTCCTCCACGATATGCGCCGCCTTAACGGAAGCCTCCCGCATGGTGATCTCCGCCTTATTGTTCGCGTTCTTGATGATGCTGTCACCCATCTTCTGCGCGCCCAGCAGCGCCTCCCGCAGGCTGTCTTCATCCTCGCGGTATTTCTGCAGACTTTCGGCCAGTACGCCTATCTTTTCTTCCAAAACCTCATTCTGGTCCTTGAGATCCTTGATGGTATCCAGTACCTTATCGATGTAAGAATCCACTTCCTCGACCTTATAGCCGGAAAGTCCCTTGCTAAACTGCGGATGAGCCAAATTCTCGGTCATTTTCTGTTCCTCCCCCGGTCGTGCCGGTCCAGTGTTACGGTCCCTTGCTTACAGATACAGTCCGCTGTTTTCCAGCTCGTCCAGCAGGCTGTCGCCCATCACGCCTACATTATAGGGGGTGATGATATAAGTAGAATTTGCCACTTTCTTAATCTGACCACCGTTGGCATAGGCCACACCGCTCAAGAAATCCACCAGTCGGCGGGCAATCTCGCGGTTGGTCGATTCCAGATTGAGCACCACGGTGCGCTTGGCAAGCAGATGATCCGCGATGCCGGAAGCGTCCTCAAACTTCTCCGGCTTTACCAGCACCACCTGCAGCTGCGTTGTGGTATTGATATTGACGACCTTATTATCCTTGCGGGGCGCCGCGGTCTTTTCGGCCGGCTCGGTTTTGCCGGGGCGGTACTCCGGCTGCATGGAAAAGCCCCCGAACGGATCGTCTTCCATCTCCTCGGGCTGCTCGTTTTCCTCAAAATCGTCCTCGAAATCTTCTTCGCCGATCCCCATAAAGTCCTTGAATTTATTGATGAAACTCATAACGGCCTCCTTGCGCAGAATATTTGATATATAAATCTATTATCCCATTCTTTGTGGTTCCTGTCAATGCGTTACCACAAGAAATTGTGTCCATGTCCGGAAGTTCCCTCACAAATCACTAAGCGGCATCCCATCGTAAAGCTCCGTTTTACTTGCAATAAGCTTATCGAAGATATTGAGCTGCTCTTCGCCGGTATAATTCAGTCGGCTGAGGTAGTAGGTGTCCCCTTCATAAATGATATCCACCGTCTTAAACTTGACACTGTACCCGTTATCGACATAAACGCCTTTTACGCCATCCACAATGCGCAGGTATTCTTTATCGAACCGCACGCCGGTATAATTTTCGGAAGAAAGTCGCACCGTAGCTGCCCGGCGGGATACGGTATCCTCCGTAACGGTATCACCCCGGACGACCAACATCATGGCGCTGCCGTCATCGGAAAGCTCGGTGCGCACCACCGTGCCCTGTGCTGTGCCTCCCCCGGCAAAAGCGAGGTTGACCCGGCTGCCCAGCTGGTAGTTTTTGTGCTCCTTGCTGCTGATGGTCAGCGCAAAGTACCACTCCGGCCCGGAAACTACCTTGCCCAGCCCAGCTTCTTCCGTTTCACCGGCAGTCAGCAGCGTTTGCAGGTCATCGCAGCTCATCGCTTCCAGGCGGGCCGGGGTATATTCCCCTTCCCGGCCATCCACCGCACTGCTGAAATACCCCTCCAGTGTGCTGTATACCGCTTCCCCGCTGGCACTCCCAGATGTCTGGGCCTCCAGCTCAGCAATGCGGGCTTCCAGCACCACGGTTTTCCCGGTAATGCCGCTGCCCAGGTTGATCTCCTCCTGCAGGTTCAGCGCCAGTGTATCCATCCCGCTGTAATGCTCCAGTGCCACCGCTTCCGCCAGCTTTTGCAGGTCGATATCGGTATTCCTGGTCAGGTCGCTTACGGTAGGGGTATTGCTGCTTTGCAGCTGGGCTAGTACCCTCTGCAGCATGGTCAGCTCCTTCTGGGCCTCTGCCCGGCGCTCCGCCAAGTCGGCACTCAGGGCATCGCTGTACCGGTAGGCCAGCACGCTGCCCACCCGCACCTTTTCGCCATCCCGCACCGCATAGCGCAGGTTGCTGCCCGCGGACTGGTCCAGGCTTTTTTCCTCCCGAAAAAACACCCCCTGAGCGGTAGTGCTGTGGTACACCGTATAGCGGTACACATTCTCGGTAGTATAGTCGCTGAAAAAGTGCCGGTAGGCATGGTAGCCCGCAAACACCAGCAAAAATGCCGCCATAATAAAGGTCAGCAGCTTGCCCATTCCGCTTTTCATGCCATTCCCTCCTTTTCCAGTATCTCCATTGCCTTATCCAGCGGCGTTTCCCCCGCGGCCAGCGTGTCCGGCTCGATCCAGCGCATCCGCTGATCCGTCCCAAACCAGGTCAGCTGACGCTTAGCGTAGCGGCGGGTACTTTGCTTCAGCTTTTCCAGCGCTTCCTCCTGGGTTTCTTTGCCGTCCAGCCAGCTATACAGCTCCTTACAGCCGATGGCCTGCGCGGCGGTAGCGGTCAGGCCCTGTTCCCGGGCAGCTTTTACCTCCTCAGTCAGCCCCATCTCCACCATTTTATCCACCCGCCGGTTAATGCGTCCATACAGCGTTTCCCGGTCGTGATAGCGCAGCCCCAGCTCAATGACATGATAGGGACATGGCTCCCGCAGGCTTTCGGCTTCGTGTTCCCGGATGGACTTTCCGCTGACCGTCATCACCTCAATGGCCCGAATGACCCGGCCCACATTATTGGGGTGGATACGCTTGGCCGTTTCGGGGTCCATTGCTTCCAGCCGCCGCCACAGGGCATCATTGCCCTCCCGCTCCGCCAGCTGCCGCAGCCGCTCCCGCAGCGCTTCATCGCCGGTGATTGCCTCGCTGTACTGCACATTGTCCACAATGGCCTTGATGTAAAGCCCCGTACCGCCGCACAGCACCGGCACCTTGCCCCGGCTTAGAATATCATTGATCTCCTTGCGGGCCAACTCCGCGTAATCCGCCACCGAAAAAGCCCGATCCATCGGCAAAAAGCCGATAAGGTGGTGAGGCACCGCCGCCAGCTCCTCCGGGGTGGGCTTTGCCGTGGCAATGTCCACTCCCCGGTAGATCTGCATACTATCGGCGGAAACGATCTCTCCATCCACCGCTTTCGCGATTTGGATGGCCAGCGCTGTTTTGCCGGAGGCCGTGGGCCCCGCCACTACGATCAGCGTATTCGGTTTCAGCCGCACGGCACTCCCCTCCTTCTACGCAAAATGGATCAAACGATCCTCCCGAACATTCTTTCCAACTCCCGCCGGGTAATGACAATGGCCACCGGCCGCCCATGCGGACAGTTGCGCACTGTGGGGTCCTCCCGCAGCAGCCGCAGCAGCTCCTGCTGCTCCCGCTCCATCGAGGGAATATTCCCCTTGATGGCTGCCTTGCATGCCACCGAGTGATACAGCTCATCATAAATAGCTTCCTCATCCATGCCGCCGCGGTGCAGCAGCCGCTCACACAGCTCGGTCAGCAGGTCCTCCGCCGGGGTATCCTCCAGGATGGTCGGGACTTCCCGCACCCGCAGGCACCCCTCACCAAAGTCCTCCGCAGCAAAGCCTGCCCGCTCAAAGCAATCCAGGTTCTTTATGGCGGCATCGTACAGCTCCCGCGGCATATGGATGGTCAAAGGCACCAACAGCACCTGGCGTTCCACAGCGCCGCTTTGGTGCTGGCGCTTCAGCCGGTTGAAGAGGATCCTCTCATGGGCCGCATGCTTATCAATAAGCAGCATTTCATTGTCCCGCTCCGCTATGATATATGTCGCAAAGACCTCTCCGATCAGTCGGTAATCCGGTTCCGGTTCCTGCGCCTGTTCAGGTTCCTCTCGTTGTGCCGTCGGTTCTAGGGGCTCAGTCACCACCGGCTTACCGCCGTACATGGGCAGGGTCACCGGCTCATGGTGCTCGGCTTTTGCTCCCTCCACCGGTAGATCAGCAACCACAGGCCTGCCGCCTATGGCCGGCAGTGTTACCGCCTCATTGCTCTTATCTGTAATAGTTACCGCCGGGTTTTCCACCTTTTTATGCGGTTCATCATCTGTAACGCCAATTTCCTCTACAGATGTTTTTGGCTTTACCGGCTCCCATTTTCTCGGCTCTGCCGGGGGCTGCGCCCCCATGCCATAGCTTGTCCCCTTTGGCGGCAGGCCACGGCGGTACTGGTCGCTTCCGCCGCCGCTCATCAGGGTACCCATGCTGCTGTAGCTCTTTTTCTCCGGCAGGCTTTCCGCCATTTGACGGTACTGTTCCACAGTCATGCGAGTCTGGGTTCCCTCGGTGGGGCGGTTACGCAGCTCAAAATCGCTAAAGCGCTTGCCGCCCACATCCCGCACCGCCACCGTCCTGTTCATCCGGGCCAGGGCGCCGCGGCAGGCGTTCACCACCGCATCAAAGACCATCCGCTCATCGCTGAGCTTCACTTCCAGCTTGGCCGGGTGGACATTCACATCCACCTGGGAAGGGTCTACCGCCAGGTTGATAATACACCCCGGGAACTTGCCCACCATAATATGATTGCGGTAGCTTTCCTCCACCGCCGCCATGATGGTAACACTTTTCACATAGCGATTGTTGATGAAAAAGTGCTCCATGCTGCGGGAGGGCCGGCAGCATTCCGGCCTTGCCAGGTAGCCGCTGATCCGGATGGGCCCGCTCTCACACTCCACCGGGATGAGTCCCCGGCCAAATTCATTGCCATATACCGCAAAAATGGCCGCCAGCAGGTCGCCGCTGCCAGGGGTGGCCAGCTTTACTTCCCGATCCCGGATAAGCTTAAACGCAATTTCCGGGTGAGAAAGCGCCAGCCGATCCATCAGCGTTGCCACCGCTGTTCCCTCGGTGCTGTCCTTCTTCAGAAATTTCATCCTGGCCGGGACATTGTAGAAGAGATTTTTTGCCGTAATGGTGGTTCCCACCGGGCAGCCCGCCTCCGCCAGCTCTCCGGCACACTCCCCGGCCAGCGTGTACCGCGTCCCGATCTCCTCGGTCGCCGCGCGGGTCAGTATCTCCGTTTCGCTCACCGCGCAGATGGAGGCCAACGCCTCCCCGCGGAAGCCCAGCGTCCCGATGCGGTCAAGATCCTCCGGGCGCAGCACCTTGCTGGTGGCATGCCGCAGGAATGCCTTTGGCACATCCTCCCGCTCGATGCCGCAGCCGTTATCGGTCACACGGATGAGCCGTACCCCGCCGTGTCCGATCTCCACCGTGATGGCGGTCGCCCCGGCATCGATTGAATTTTCCACCAGCTCTTTCACCACCGAGGCGGGACGCTCTATCACTTCACCCGCCGCGATCAGCTCCGCGGTTTCCCGGTCCAGTATATTGATTTTCGGCACAGGCTCATCTCCTTTCACTGTACTTGCCATGGTGTCTTTGGTTTATATTGCCGTTTACAACAGCTTCTTCAGTTCATAAATGAGGTTCAACGCCTCGATGGGCGTTAGGGTATTGGGATCGGCACCGCGCAGCCGTTTCTTTATGGCTTCCGCCTTTTCATCAATGAAATACAACTGCTCGCTTTCCTCTTTGGGCTTGGCGCGGGTTTTTACCTTTGCCTCGCTCACGGTCTGCCCATCCTCCAGAGAAGACAACACCTCGTAGGCTCTGTCGATGACCCACCGGGGGATACCCGCCAGCTTGGAAACCTCGATACCGTAGCTTTCATCCACCCCGCCGGGGATGATGCGCCGCAGGAACACGATATCCTCACCGCGTTTTTTCACCGCCACATTGTAGTTTTTCACACAGGGAATAAGCTCCTCCAGCTCGGTCAGCTCATGGTAGTGGGTGGCAAAGAGTGTCTTGGCCCCCAGCTTTTTGCGGTCGGCAATGTATTCAATCACTGCCCGTGCAATGCTCATGCCATCGTAAGTGGAGGTTCCCCGCCCGATCTCATCCAGAATGAGCAGGCTCTTTTCAGTGGCTTCCTTCAGGATATTCGCCACCTCGCTCATTTCCACCATGAAGGTGGATTGGCCGGTGGTCAGGTCATCGCTGGCGCCCACACGGGTATAGATGCCATCCACAATGCCGATACGGGCACTGGCCGCCGGGACAAAAGACCCCACCTGCGCCATCAGCACGATAAGCGCCACCTGCCGCATATAGGTGGATTTACCCGCCATATTGGGGCCGGTCAGTACCGCAATCTGGTTTTCCCGGTTATTGAGCTTGGTATCATTCGGCACAAAGGGCACGCCGTCCAGCAGCTGCTCCACCACAGGGTGTCGTCCCTCGCTGATTTCAATTTCATCCGAGAGATCCACCGTGGGGCAGCAGTAGTTGTTATTCAGCGCCACAGTAGCAAGGCTGCACAGCATATCCAGCCCAGCTACGGCCGCAGCCGTCTGCTGGATGCGCGGCAGCTCCGCCGCAACCGTCGCTCTCACCTGCTCGTACAGCTCGGCCGCGCGGTCAATGGCCTCCTGCTGGGCGTGCAATACCCGCTCCTCCAGCTCCTTTATCTCCTCGGTAATGTACCGCTCGGCATTGGTCAGGGTCTGCTTGCGGATATAGTGCGCCGGCACCTGATCCTTGAAGGAATTGGATACTTCAATGTAATAGCCGAACACCCGGTTATACCCGATGCGCAGCGTCCGGATGCCGGTGGCATCCTTTTCCCGTTCCTCTATCTCCGCCAGGATGCCCCGGATATCCTTAGAAAGATGCCGGGCCTCATCCAGCTGCTTATCGTACCCCTCGCGGATGACACCGCCTTCTTTCAGCGGAATATCGCTGTCCGGATCGATGGCCGAGCCGATGAGCCGGGCCACATCCTCCAGGGGGTCTATGTTCTGTTCAATTTCCCGCAGCAGGGCGCACTGCACCTCGCCCAGCAGCTCCTTAATGGCCGGCAGACGGGCTGTAGTGGCCCCCAGGGCGATCATATCCTTCACCGGGGGATTGCCGTACACCACCCGGGTCATCAGCCGTTCCAGGTCATACACGCCATCCAGGGCCGCCGCCAGCTCACTGATGAGAATACTGTTCCGGGTCAGCTCGGTCACGGCATTCAGCCGCCGGTTAATGGCATTGACCGATAAAAGCGGCTGCTCGATGGAGCTTCTCAGCAGTCGCCGTCCCATCGAGGTCTTGGTCTTATCCAGCACCCAGAAAAGCGTTCCCCGCTTTTCCCGGCTGCGCATCGTTTCGGTCAGCTCCAGGTTGCGCCGGGCCGCCACATCCAGCCGCATATATTCCTGCGGCAGATAGCTTTTTGCCTCCAGCAGGCGCTCCAGCCCGGTGAACTGTGTCACCTTCAGGTAGGCCATCAGCCCGCCCAGGGCCCGCACCGCCAGCGGGGTACCCGCCAGTCGGGTCACGGTATCCGCGCCAAACTGCTCCGTTACCAGCTTTTTGGCTGTTTCCTCGGTATAGGCATCACGGTCTCCCGCCTGGGCCGCACAGCACAGCCGGTCCTTGAGAAAGCCCACCACTGAACACAGCTGCGGCAGCTCCTCGGCATAGATGACCTCATGCGGCGCGTACTTGCCCAGCTCGTTGATGGCCGCCATTTCCCTGGAGACCTCGGTCACCAGCACGCTGCCGGTGGAAATATCGGCAAAGGCCAGACCGCAGCGCTCCCCTGCCGGGCACAGGCTGCAAATGTAGTTATTGCTGCCCTCCTCCAGCATGTTGGCTTCCATCAAGGTGCCGGGGGTCACCACCCGTACAATATCCCGCTTGACCATCCCCTTGGCCAGCGCCGGGTTTTCCATCTGCTCGCAGATGGCAACCTTGTAGCCCTTTTTCACCAGCCGCGCAATATAGTTTTCCACACTGTGATAGGGCACCCCGCACATGGGCGCACGGTCGGGAAGGCCGCAGTCCCGCCCGGTCAGCGTCAATTCCAGCTCCCGGGAGGCGGTCACTGCATCATCAAAGAACATCTCGTAGAAATCTCCGAGACGGAACATGAGGATCTGGTCCCGATGCTCATCCTTCATGGAAAGATACTGCTGCATCATGGGGGATAATTTACTGCGGTCCTGCGGTATCAGCGACATTTCGGCACCCTCTTTTTTGTCATTTCGTCAGGTCTTAGTTGGCGTCAGTGGCAGCCGCCGCAGGCGGAGCAATCTCCGCCGCAGGACTGTTCCTCGATCTCGTAGGGGTTATCGCCATTGGCGCTGCCCTGGATGATCTGCATGATGAATCGCACCGTGTTATCCAGTTCGTCCTTGGTGGTGGAATAGGCGATCATTAGGGGATCGCTCACAATCGCCTCGTACAGGTTCTTCACCTCTCCGTTCAGCTCCGCTATTTTTTCGTTGTCCTTTTCCTCGGCGATGATGGCCCGGTTGAGATCCAGCTTTTTCAGGTTGAACTGCCCCAGCTTATCCTGCAGCTTTTCGCTTTTATCGGCCGCAGTTTTGGCCACGATAAAGGCAGTAAACTCATCGGTATCCTGGATGGCAACACCCAGCTCTCTTGCTTTCTCTACCAGCTCGTCGTAAGTCATCGTTTTATCCTCCGTTTGGCTTGAATTTATATTTTCAGTTTTAACTTGACTTAGTTTTGTTTCGGGGCTTAAATGCGCTCTCCGCGCAGCGCCCAGTTCATGGCGGCGGTGATGCGCACCTGCAGGAACTCCCCGATCATTTCGGGCGGGGCGGCCACCTCCACAATGGTATTATCCTCCGCCCGGCAGCTAAGGGTCCCGGCGGTCTTGCCCTCGTCCTCCGCCAGCACCCGCAGCGTTTTGCCCACATAGTTTTTCAGCAGCTCGCTGCCGATAGCCCCCTGGGTGTCCAGCAGTTCCCTGAACCACCGGCTTTTTTCCTCGGCCGGAATGGGATCGGGCAGCTTTTCGGCGGCAGTGCCGCTGCGCCGGGAGTAGATGAAGGTAAAGAGCGCGCTGTATTTGGTCCGCCGTACCAGCTCCAGCGTTTTCTCAAAGTCTTCCCTTGTTTCTCCGGGGAAGCCCACAATAATATCGCTGGTGATGGAAAGCCCCGGCATTTTTTCCCTGGCATAGCGCAGCAATTCCTCGTAATGCCGCAAGTCGTAGTGGCGGTTCATCGCCATTAGGATGCGGTCGCTGCCGCTCTGTACCGGCAGGTGCAGGTGTTTACACACCTTATCACACTCCGCCATGGCGTCCAGCAGTTCATGGGTGCAGTCCTTGGGGTGGCTGGTCATAAAGCGGATGCGGAAATCTCCCGGTATGTCATTCACCATCCGCAGAAGCTCTGCAAAACTGCACGGTTCCTCCAGCCCCTTACCGTAAGAATTCACATTCTGCCCCAGTAGGGTGATATCCCGGCAGCCGTTCTCCACCAGATTTTTTACCTCGCGCGCGACATCCGCGGGCAGGCGGCTGCGCTCGCGCCCGCGCACGAAGGGCACAATGCAGTAGGAGCAAAAATTATCGCAGCCGTACATCACCGGCACAAAGGCCTTGAACCGGCTTTCGTGCAGCACCGGCATCTCCTCGTACAGAGTGGTATCGGTGCCGCCCTCCCCTGCATCCCGGCGGATGCTGCGCCGCCCTTCGATAAGGACACGGTACAAAAGCTCCGGCAGCCGGCCGGCGGCATTGCTGCCCATTACAAGATCCACATAGGGATAACTCATTTTCAGCTTTTCGCTTACCTGCTGCTGTTCGGTCATGCAGCCCGCCAGGGCAATCACCATGTCCGGCTTTTGCTTTTTGAGACCCTTAAGCGCCCCCACATTGCCAAAGACACGCTGCTCTGCATTTTCCCGCACGGCACATGTATTATACAGGATGAGATCCGCCTGACGGATCTCATCGGTAAAGCCATAGCCCAGCTGGGCCAGCACCCCCTTAAAGCGTTCACCATCGTAAACGCTCTGCTGGCAGCCAAAGGAATGCACATGGGCCAGCGGCGGGGTCTCGTACTTTTCGCTGAGGTATTTTTTTATGGCATCGGCCCACCCCTGCTGCTCGCGGAGCGTCCGGTAATTCTGTATGGTTTTTTCGGTTTGGCTCAAAGGCCCGCCACCCTCTCTTTTTACAATTTTCCACCCTATATTGTATCATGAATCCTCACGCACCGCAACACCTGCCGCAAGAAATCCTTTCCCCATCCCACAAAAAAGCACGCCCCGTAAGGCGTGCCTGTTGTAATTTAGCCCAATGGGAAAAGCTCCTGCAGGGTATCCGCTGTCATCTGCCGCGCGGCGGCGCTCTGTACGCCCTTGGGGGTGGTCAGCGCGCTGCACAGCAGGAAGGTCATCCGATCCGCATCGGCTTTGGCCTTTTCCGGGTCACTCCCGCGGAATTCCAGCCGTTCAGCCAAGATATCCCGCATCTCCTCCTGCTTGCCAAGCAGCAGCTCATTCACCGCCGGCATGGCCAGAGCCATGGCCTGCAGCATGATGTAAAACCGGTTCTGCTCGTTATCGCCCAGCAGCTCCTCCAGCATCTTTTCTCTCTCCGTGGCATCCTTGATGCGCAGCAGGTCGCTCAGGTGGTTCTGCAGCTCCAGCAGCACCATTTCCGCCGTCACCAGCAGAATATCATCCTTGCTCTCAAAATAGTGATGCAGCATTCCGGCGGCCATACCCGCCTCCTGCGCAATGTCCTTCACCGAGGTCATCTCATACGATCCGTTGCGGATGACACAGCTTTGCAGCGCCCGGCATATTTCCACACGGCGTTGCTCCGCCAGTGATGGTCTCCCCATGCGCTTTTCCTCCTTTGGGTATTTCTTTCGGCTCCCGTATTGACAAAACCCACCCGTTTGTTGCTTAATGGAGGTAGAAAACCACCACACGGGCCGCTCTATCGGAGCCAACTCTTGTAATTATAGCACAGGAGGAAGATAAATGAAAGTCCTTTTCATCGTGATTGGCATAATAATCCTCATCGCCGCCATTATTGCGCTGCGGGTATTCTTTGGGCTGGGCCACCCCGGCAATGCCGCCCCCTATGCCCTGCGCCGCCAGCTGCCCAGGGATAACAGCCCCCTGCGGGGAAAAACCATCCTTTGCCTGGGCTCCTCCATTTCCTCCGGGTTCTCCTCCGGCGGGGTCTCCTTCCTAGATTATCTCGCCCGCATTGATGGCTGCCGCATCATTCAGGAGACTGTTTCCGCCACCACCCTGGCGGACCGGGGATACTTTTCCTACCTTAAGCGGCTGCGCCGCCGCATGGCCCGCATGCCGCAGGCGCCCGATTGCTTCCTGTGTCAGCTTTCCACCAATGATGCCACCTTCCGCAGTGTGCCGGGTCGGGTCAGCCGCAGCTTCCGGGCGGATGACTTTGACGCTTCCACCACCGTTGGCGGCATGGAGGCCATACTGGCCATGGTACGGGAAAAATGGGACTGTCCCATTGTCTTTTACACCGCCGCCCGCTACGATAACCCCCGCTACCACAAGCTGGTGAACCTGCTGGTGGATCTGCAGGAAAAATGGGACTTTGCCCTGCTGGACCTGTGGCATGGTAACGCCTTTAATGCCCTTTCCCCCGAAGAACGCGCGCTGTACATGAACGATGCCATCCACCCCACCCGGGCCGGCTACCTGCTATGGTGGCTGCCCCAGTTCCAAAAAATCCTGACAGAGGTGCTGGCAAAAGAATGATCCCAAAAGACGGGTGCCGCGGCATCCGCTTTTTGTTGGCATTTTGCACCGGCTGTTTTGGTCGCTTTCGCACAAATTTTCGTCTTTTTCTCCCGCAAATTTCCTCATGGATTTTTGCAAAACGAACTTGTGTTCGCGTTCTCTTTGTGGTACAATAGAAGGTGGAAAAGAAGCGACAAGGAGGGCGTATGAGCAAAGACCGATTTGAACTGGTATCCCCTTTCCAGCCCACCGGCGACCAGCCGGAGGCCATAGATGCCCTGGTAAAAAGCATAGAGACCGGCAACCGGATGCAAACCCTAAAGGGCGTAACCGGCAGCGGCAAGACCTTCACCATGGCCAATATCATCCAGCGCATCAACCGGCCCACGCTGGTGCTGGCCCACAATAAAACGCTTGCGGCGCAGCTGTGCAGCGAATTCAAGGAATTCTTCCCCAAAAATGCGGTGGAATACTTTGTGAGCTACTACGACTACTACCAGCCGGAAGCCTACATCGCCTCCACCGATACCTACATTGAGAAGGACAGCGCCATCAATGAGGAGATAGAAAAGCTGCGCCATTCCGCCACCTCCTCCCTTTCGGAGCGCCGGGATGTCATCATCGTTTCCTCCATCTCCTGCATCTACACCTTGGGCGACCCCATCGATTACCGCAACATGGTCATCTCTCTGCGGCAGGGCATGACAAAAGACCGGGACGAGCTGATCCGCAAGCTGGTGGAGATCCAGTACGAGCGCAACGATATCAATTTCGTCCGCAATAAATTCCGTGTGCGCGGGGATGTGGTGGAAATCTTCCCGGCCTATTCCAGCGAGACTGCCATCCGGGTGGAGTTTTTCGGTGATGAGGTCGACCGCATCTGCGAGATCAATACCGTGACCGGCGAAGTGAAAAATGTGGTAAGCCATGTGGCCATCTACCCGGCCTCCCACTACATCGTCCCCAGGGAGCGGCTCATGGCCGGGATCGAGGAGATCCGGCGGGAATGTGATGAACGGGTGGAATATTTCCGGGCCAACAATAAGCTCATCGAGGCGCAGCGCATTGCCGAGCGCACCAACTATGATATCGAAATGCTGCAGGAGATCGGCTTCTGCAAGGGCATCGAGAATTACTCCCGCGTGCTGAGCGGGCGCGCCCCCGGCAGCATGCCCTACACCCTGCTGGATTATTTCCCCGAGGATTTTGTGATCTTCATCGATGAAAGCCATGTGACGCTGCCGCAGGCCCGAGGCATGTACGGCGGCGACCGCAGCCGCAAGGAAGCCCTCATCGAGTATGGGTTCCGGCTGCCCTCGGCGCTGGATAACCGCCCGCTGAAATTCAATGAATTTATGGGCAAACTCAAACAGATCGTCTGCGTGAGTGCCACGCCCGGCGACCTGGAAAAGAGCGAAAGCGCTCTCATCGCTGAACAGGTCATCCGTCCCACCGGACTGCTGGACCCCGAAATTGATGTGCGACCCGTCGAGGGGCAGATTGACGACCTCATTGGGGAGATCAACCAGCGGACGGCAAAGGAACAGCGGGTGCTGGTAACGACGCTGACCAAAAAGATGGCGGAGGATCTGACCGCCTATCTTGAAAAAACCGGCATCAAGGTGCGGTACATGCACCACGATGTGGATACAATCGAGCGAATGGAGATCATCCGCGACCTGCGAAAAGGCGAATTTGATGTGCTGGTGGGCATTAACCTGCTGCGCGAGGGATTGGATATCCCGGAGGTTTCGCTGGTGGCGATCCTGGATGCCGATAAAGAGGGCTTCCTGCGCAGCGAGACCTCGCTGGTGCAGACCATCGGCCGGGCGGCCCGCAATGCGGAAGGCAAGGTCATTATGTATGCCGATGAAGTGACCGACAGCATGCAGAAGGCTATCCAGGAAACCTACCGCCGGCGGGAGATCCAGCAGAGATACAACACCGAACACGGCATCACCCCGCAGACCATCCGGAAGGAGATCCGGGATGTGCTGGAGATCAGCGTGACGGACAAGAAGAACGGCAAGGGCGGCAAGAAGATGAGCCGCAAGGAGACCGAAGCGGCCATTGCCAAGCTGACCGCCGAGATGCGGGAAGCGGCAAGGCTGCTGGAATTTGAGCATGCCGCCTACCTGCGGGATAAGATAGCCAAGCTGAAAGAGACCCTGTAACAGAAGTAAGCTTTACTGCCGCAAAACGCTGATAACATTAGGCCTTTGCGGCAAGGAGGAACCAATGGCATTAGATAAAATCGTGATCCGCGGCGCGCGGCAGAACAACCTGAAAAATATCGACCTGGAGATCCCCAGAGATAAGCTGATTGTCTTTACTGGGCTTTCCGGCAGCGGCAAGACCTCTCTCGCCTTTGATACCATCTACGCAGACGGCCAAAGACGCTATGTGGAGAGTCTTTCCTCCTACGCCAGGATGTTCCTGGGGCAGGCTGAAAAACCCGATGTGGACGAAATTTCGGGGCTTTCCCCCGCTATTTCCATCGATCAGAAAACCACCAGTAAAAATCCCCGTTCCACCGTGGGCACCGTCACCGAAATCTACGACTACCTGCGTCTTTTATATGCCAGAGTCGGTATCCCCCACTGTCCCATCTGCGGACGGGAGATCACCCAGCAGACAGTGGACCAGATGGTGGATAAGGTACTGGCACTGCCGGAGGGCACCCGCATCCAGGTGATGGCGCCCATCGTGCGGCAGCGCAAGGGCACCTACCAGAAGGAACTGGACGCGGCCCGCCGCAGCGGCTATGTAAGAGCCCGGGTGGACGGCAATATGTACGAGCTGACCGAGGAAATAAAGCTGGAGAAGAACTATAAGCACACCATCGAGATCGTGGTGGACCGGCTTTCGGTCAAGCCGGAGATCCGCTCCCGGCTGGCGGATTCGATAGAGACCTGCTGTGCCATGACCGGCGGCCTGGTGGTAGTGGATGTAGTGGGCGGCGAGGAGATGCTTTTCAGCCAGAACTATGCCTGCCCTGACCATGATATCTCCATCGAGGAGCTTTCCCCCAATATGTTTTCCTTCAACAATCCGGCGGGAAGCTGCCCCACCTGCACCGGACTGGGCGTGTTCCAAAAGGTTGACCCGGCGCTGGTGGTGCGCTACCCCGACCGTTCCATCCGGGACGGTGCCTTCAAGGTTTCGGGCTGGAGCTGTGACCCTGGTACCATCGGGGAGATGTACTTCACCGGGCTGGAAAAGCACTTCGGTGTGCCGCTGGATATCCCGGTCAAGGATATGCCGAAGGATAAGCTGGACCTTGTGCTGTTCGGCACCAAGGGGGAAAAGTTCGAGATGGTGCGGCATTCCGCCGGGTTTACCGGAAAGTTCACCAATGACTTCGAGGGTATCGTCAATAACCTGGAGCGGCGCTTTAAGGAGACGACCAGCGACTGGATGAAGTATGATATCGCCACGTTTATGTCGGCTGTCCCCTGCCCTGCCTGCCACGGTGACCGGCTGCGTCCCGAAATTCTGGCGGTAACGGTGGGCGGCATCAATATCAGCGATTTCTGCAAGATGAGCGTGCGGGAAGCACTGAAATTCATGGACGAGCTGCAGCTGACCGAGATGCAGCAGAAAATCGCCGGGCAGATCATCAAGGAAATAAAAAGTCGGCTTTCCTTCCTTGCGAATGTGGGGCTCAATTATCTGACGCTGGCCCGCAGCGCCAGCACCCTTTCCGGCGGGGAAAGCCAGCGTATCCGGCTGGCGACCCAGATCGGCTCCAGCCTGATGGGGGTGCTGTATATCCTCGATGAGCCGTCCATCGGGCTGCACCAGCGGGATAATGCAAGGCTCATCGAGGCGCTGAAAAATCTGCGGGACCTCGGCAACACCGTCATTGTGGTGGAGCATGACGAGGAAACGATGGAGGCGGCCGATTACATTGTGGATATCGGCCCCGGCGCCGGCATACACGGCGGGCATGTGGTGTACAGCGGCCCGGCCAAGGAGATCGTATACTGCAAGGAGTCCATTACCGGGCAGTACCTTTCCGGGGCGAAGAAGATCCCGCTGCCGGAGGTAAGACGGCCCGGCAACGGCGGCTTTTTGGAGGTCATCGGTGCGGCGGAAAACAACCTGAAAAATATCGATGTGAGGTTCCCGCTGGGGTGCTTCGTGGCTGTAACGGGGGTTTCCGGCTCCGGGAAAAGCTCGCTGGTCAACGAGATACTGAATAAGGCATTGAGCAAGGAGCTGATGGGCGCACACGTGCGGCCCGGCAAATACAAGGCGCTGCACGGACTGGAGCTGGTGGACAAGGTCATTGATATCGACCAGAGCCCCATAGGGCGGACGCCCCGCAGCAACCCCGCCACCTACACCGGGGTGTTCAATGACATTCGGGAGGTTTTTGCTTCCACCAACGAGGCCAAAATGCGAGGGTATAAGATCGGGCGGTTTTCCTTCAATGTGAAGGGCGGACGGTGCGAGGCCTGCGAGGGCGCCGGTATTCTGGAAATTCCGATGCACTTTTTGCCGGATGTGTATGTCCCCTGCGAGGTGTGCAAGGGCAAGCGCTACAACCGTGAAACGCTGGAGGTCAAATATAAGGGCAAGAGCATCTACGACGTGCTGGAAATGAGCGTGGAGGAGGGGCTTTCCTTCTTCGAAAATCTGCCCAAAATAAAGCGGAAGCTGCAAACGCTGTACGATGTGGGGCTGGGGTATATCAAGATCGGGCAGCCGGCGACGACCCTTTCCGGCGGCGAGGCACAGCGGGTGAAGCTGGCGACCGAGCTTTCCCGGCGCAGCACCGGGCAGACGGTGTATATCCTGGATGAGCCGACCACCGGCCTGCACACCGATGATGTGAAAAAGCTCATTGAGATTTTGCAGAAGTTCACCGATGCGGGCAATACCGTTATCGTCATCGAGCATAACCTTGACGTCATCAAGACGGCGGATTATATCATCGATCTGGGCCCGGAGGGCGGCGACGGCGGCGGCACGGTGGTGTGCTGCGGCACGCCGGAGGAGGTCGCGGACTGTAAGGCGTCCTTTACCGGGGAATACCTGAAAAAGCTGCTGAAGAAGAAATAAAAAGGCCGGCTGCAGGGCGAGGGCTCTGCAGTCGGTTTTTTATGGGCGGGGGCTTTGGGGCGGGCGCGGCGAAGCGGGCGAGGGGCGACCGGACGGGAG
>OJNW01000650.1_pt1 | contig 21489 bp, 22 predicted proteins | sample 1597951 | NCBI WGS metagenome assembly OJNW01 (sample SAMN01915212, study PRJEB22387) | human gut metagenome | isolation source: stool | host: Homo sapiens | place: USA | reverse complement strand
CAGACAAAGGAAAATAATCACTTGTACCATAGAAGGACTTGATCATTCTTTGATCTGTTTCTGAATAAGTAACATCCTTATAGGCACGATCAAAACAGATTTTGAATGCCTTATGAAGCATACAATTATACAGTTCAAGATCCTTTTTAATGATCAATTCTGCATCTGGTTCCAAATCTTTATAATAGATTCTTTGCGACATTGAAAACACCTTCATAAGACAAGTCCTCCTGTTCTATCTGACTCTATTATACTATATTCAAGACAGACTTAATAGATAGATTTGAGACTTTCTAATTTATTTTGTTTGTATCATTATATCACCAATGTGAATATGTGATATTTTGCTGTATTCTCACATGTTCACATTAAATTCACATTGACATTGCATTTTATTCAATTCAGAATAATTTCATTCTATACTACATTTATTATCATTCAAACATTCCAGTTAAAACCTTATTACTATTAGATTATGATATTTTCCTGAAACCATAATCTTAATATACAAAAAAAGCTTAGCACAGGCTAAGCTTACATGGAAATAAATCCAAATGCGTTCGCAATCGAACTTAATAAAATAATGAATGCGAAAATTGGACATAAGTATTGAATCATGAAATTGAATATTTTCTTACGTTTGAATGAATTTCCATCTTGTGTGATTTCTGCTTCGACTTTTTCTAATCCAACAACTCTTGAAACAAAGATACAAATCGCAATGGCAGCGATTGGCATCATGACTGAGTTTGTCAAGAAATCAAAGAAGTCTAAAAATTGCATTCCGATGATTGTTACGTTGGATAATGGACCATAACCTAAACATGATAGTGTTCCTAGTCCAATCATAATAATGCCTAAGATGATTGTGGATTTTTTTCTAGACCAATGTAATTCATCTTGAAATGTAGATACAGCACTCTCTGTTAATGCGATTGAACTTGTGATAGCTGCAAATAACACCAACAAGAAGAAAATGATACCGATACCTGTGCCTAGTCCCATACTTGCGAATACTTTAGGGATTGTGATGAACATCAAGGATGGTCCGGCTTTTAATGTTTCCATGTTTCCACCTGAAAAAGAAAATACAGCTGGAATAATCATCAATCCTGCCATGATCGCAATGGCTGTATCGAAAATTTCTACGTTTTCTGTTGAACCTTCAATAGAAACATCTTTTTTCATATAAGAACCAAATGTGATCAAAATACCCATCGCAATGGATAACGAATAGAACATTTGTCCCATAGCACTAACAACGGTCATCCATGAAAAATTATCAAAATTAGGAATTAAGAAATATTTAACACCTTCAAATGCGCCAGGTCGACTGATTGAATATCCTGCAATGATTACAGATAATACGACAAGAACTGGCATCATAAATTTGGATACTCTTTCAATTCCGTTTTGAACCCCTGCATAAATGATGGCGAGTGTAAAGAAAGTAAAGAGTATAAAACATATTTCTGTAGATACTCCGTTTGAAATGAAGTTTGAAAAATATGTGTCAGTAGCCAGTAACTTTGCGTCGCCTTTTAAATACTCAAATAAATATTTGATGACCCAACCTCCGATTACAGAATAATAGGGTACAATCAGAATTGGAATAATGGCATTGATCCATCCGGAAAATGATGCGAACTTCGTTTTTGCGAAAGTATGAAAAGCTCCAACTGGACTTTTCTTTGTCATGCGACCTAGTGTTGTTTCGGCTATGATCATTGTATAACCAAAAGTTAAGGCAAGAACAATGTAAATAAGTAAGAAGATTCCTCCTCCGTATTTAGCGGCTAAATAGGGAAATCTCCATATATTGCCAAGACCAACACTGGCTCCTGCGGCAGACAAGACAAATCCTAATTTGCCAGAAAATGTACTACGTTTATTGTGCATAATAAAAACATCCTTCCTCAATAATTTAGATTATATCATCTATGAAAGGGTTTACGCAATTTTATGAAAAAAATTTGTGAAATTTTCTTAATATTTTTGAAAAAAACTGTTTTAGATAAAAAAAAGAAGTCCTTACGGACTTTGTTTGAAAAATGGTGACGCGTACGGGATTCGAACCCGTGAGTGCATGCGTGAAAGGCATGTGAGTTAACCGTTTCTCCAACGCGCCATGTATATTAAACTTGCCTTTCTTGACAAGTGCTCACTAATATTACTACAACATTTTAATTAATGCAAGTATTTTTTTAAAAAATTTGACAGATTGCTTTAATAGTATATAATGTGAACAGTTAACATAGTTAACGGCGGAGGAAATTATGATTCGATTATTAGTAGATTCAGCAAGTGATTATACGCAAGAAGAAATTGAAAATAAAAATTTATATTTTGTGCCTTTACAAATTCAAATTGAAGGAAAGAACTATTTGGATGGTGTTGATATTGATAAGGAAACATTTTATGAGAAGATGATGAATTCAAAAGAATTTTTTAAAACATCACAACCATCACCACAAGAATTTTTAAATATTTTTGAAGATGTTAAAGAAAAACAAGAAACATTAATATGTTTATCGTTGTCTAGTAAATTGAGTGGAACCTATCAAAGTGCTTGTTTGGCAAAAGATATGGTGGATTATGAGAATATTTTTATTATTGATACATTGACAGCAGTTGCAGGAATTCGTTTACTATGCGAAGTGGCAATGAACTGGATTGGTGAAAATAGAAGTGTTGAGAGTATTGTATCTGGTTTAGAAGAACTAAAAGAGCATGTGCATATTTATGCTGGTTTAGATACATTGGAATATTTAGCTAAAGGTGGAAGAATTTCTAAGACAGCAGCAGCTATTGGAACTTTGGCAAGTATTAAACCAATTATTTGTGTAGACCATGGAGAAGTTGTGGTTGCCGGTAAGACACGTGGTGTAAATAAGGCAACAAGTGTTGTATGTGAAAAGATGCAGTCAGATATTGTTGATACATTGTATCCAGTTTATACATTGTATTCATATGGTTTAGAGAATGTTGAAAAACTAGAATCAAAACTGGATTTAGATGTGAATCGTGTTCGTATTGGTTCAACAATTGGAGTTCATATTGGACCAAATGCATTTGGTGTTTGTTTCGTATCTAAACTATAGTTAACTTGTGAAGGTGTATACATTTTAGTATAATGGATATACGGATTTACAAGGAGAGTTTTTGATAATATGAAAACAACATTAATTATTATGGCAGCTGGAATTGGTTCTCGTTTTGGTGGTGGAATCAAACAGTTAGCTAAAATGGGTCCAAATGGTGAAATCATTATGGATTATTCAATCTATGATGCCAAAGAGGCTGGCTTTGATAAAGTCGTGTTTATTATTCGTAAGGATATTGAAGAGGAATTTAAAGAAGTGATTGGAAATCGTATCCAAAATTATATGGATGTAGAATATGTATTCCAAGACATCAATGATTTACCAGAAGGATTTACTTGTCCTGAAGGTCGTACTAAGCCTTGGGGAACAGGCCAGGCTGTATTATGTGCGAAAAGTGTTGTGGATACACCATATGTGATTATCAATGCGGATGATTATTATGGTAAAGAAGCATTTGTGAAATTACATGACTTCTTGATTAACCATGAAAAAATGGGAAAAGAATTTGATATGGGTATGGCCGGATTCATTTTAAAGAATACATTAAGTGAGAATGGAACTGTAACTCGTGGTGTATGTAAAGTGGATGATAATAATTTATTAAAAGAAGTTTATGAAACAACTGGAATCAAGGCTGAAGCAGAAAAAATTGTATGTGATGATCCTGAAGTAGAGGCTTGGGCAAAACCAGAAAGTAATGTATCTATGAATATGTGGGCTGGATATCCGGATTTCTTAGACTATTTAGAAAAGGATTTTAGTACTTTCTTATCAAATATTTCAGATAATCCAATGAAGAAAGAATATTTGCTTCCAAATATTGTAGCTGAATTATTGAGGGAAGATCGTATCAATGTGAAGGTACTTGAAACACATGATAAATGGTTTGGTGTAACATATGCTGAAGATAAGGAATATGTGCAAAATGCCTTTAAACAATTGATTGAAAATGGTGTATATCCTGAAAAATTATGGAAATAGGACGATTTGTCCTATTTTTTTTGTTAGATTAATGGTATAATCCAAACGTGTTTCGTATATGTCGACTAATACGGTGTCGACGTTTCTACCCCTAAACCGTAAATTCAGGGACTATGAATCAACCTACTATTTTTATTGTGTCGTGTTGATTCTCGTTTTTGTGCGAGACTTTTTTATTTTCGGAGGAAAACATGAGAAAAGAAGATGTGAAAAAGGGTTCTATATATGAACTTGATGGTGTTGTACCTTTAAAAGAGGCATTGCCTTTAGGAATTCAACACGTATTGGCTATGTTTCTAGGAAATATCAGTCCATTATTAATTATTGCAGGAATGCTTGGATTATCACCAGATTTAAAATCTGCATTGATTCAAAATGCGATGTTTATTGCAGGAGCCGTTACTTTAGTTCAGTTATATCCAGTGTGGAAAGTGGGAGCTAAACTTCCAATCGTTATGGGTACTAGTTCAGGATTTATTGGAACTGCTAAAGCCATGGGTGCTCTATATGGTTATGGTGCATTGATGGGAGCAAGTTTAATTGGTGGTTTATTTGAGATGGTTTTAGGTTTCTTTATTAAACCATTAAGAAAATTATTCCCACCTGTTGTTACTAGCTTAGTTATCATTTCGATTGGGTTATCATTACTTCCTGTTGGTATCAATTATTTTGGTGGCGGTAGTGGTGCTGCTGATTTTGGAGATCCTAAACATTTATTGGTTGGTACATTTGTTATTTTGGTGATCATTATCGCAAAACAAATCAAAGGATTTGTGAATAATGCATCCATTTTGATTGGTATTATTGCTGGATATATCTTGGCTATTGTACTTGGAATGGTTGATTTTACACAAGTTCAAACAGCTTCTTGGATTGCACTTCCAACATTTATGCCAGTAAAAATGGAATTTAACTTAGAAGTAATTATTGCGATGGGGATTATGTTTATTGCGACAACAGTTGAAACAGTCGGAGATGTTTCTGGTATCACAAATGGTGGTTTAGATCGTGAAGCAACTTCTGAAGAATTACAAGGTGGCGTTTTGGCAGATGGTTTAGGTTCTGTTGTTGCCTCATTGTTTGGCGTTTTGCCAAATACCTCATTCTCTCAAAATGTTGGTTTGGTTTCAGTGACTAAAGTTGTTAACCGTTTTACAATTATGACAGGAGCAATCTTCTTGATTCTTTGCGGTTTCTGTCCAAAATTAAGTGCTTTATTTGCGGTTATGCCTCAGTCTGTACTTGGTGGAGCAGCTGTTATTATGTTTGCGAGTATTTTGGTAAGTGGTATTCAATCATTGATGCGTGTTGAATTCAATGAAAGAAACACTTTGATTATTGCCTTGGCTATTGGTCTAGGAATTGGTATTGGACAAGTTCCTACAGTTCTAGCACAATTACCAAGTTGGGTTGGAAATATTTTTGCACAAAACGGAATTATTATGACGTTTGTGATCGCAACCGTATTAAATTTAATTTTGCCTGGCAAAAAAGACTAATAAATAGGTGTTAAACATTGTGTTTAACACTTTCTTTTTGTGTTAAAATTTTAGTAAAGAAAGAGAGCGTATCCATTATGTTAAGAATAATGAATTATGCGACGCCAGAATCTTTGGATGAGGCGTATGCGCTATTAACAAAAAATAAGAAGAATATGATTTTGGGCGGTATGATTTGGTTAAAGATGGAAGATATTCAAATTCCAACCGCTATCGATTTGAGTAAACTAGGTTTGGACCAAATTGAAGAAGATGATGCTGAATTTAAAATTGGAGCCATGGTAACTTTACGCCAATTAGAAACACATGAATCATTTAATAAAGCAACTTGTCATGTGTTTAGAGATGCCGTAAAGGATATTGTCGGCGTACAATTAAGAAATTTGGCGACAATCGGAGGAAGTGTATATTCACGCTTTAGTTTTAGTGATGTCATCTGTAGCTTGTTATGTTTAGAGTGTGATGTACAAACACATGCACATGGGCGTATTTCACTTGAAGAATTCATAAGTCTTCCATATGAAAAGGATATAGTAGAATACATTTATGTAAAGAAGACGAATTTGCCAAGTGCCTTTGTTTCAGTAAGAAAAAGTGCTACGGATTTAAGTGTATTAAATGCGTCTTGTACAAAATATGCAGATCACTATCGTTTCTGTTTTGGGGCAAGACCTGCCATTGCGAAAGTGTATAACTGCGATTTAGATCATATTGATCTAGATGTATATTGTGCAGATAATATGCGTGGAAGTAAGGAATATAGAGAAAAACTTGTTGAGGGATTAACTCAGAAGTTATTGAGAAAGGTAGAGTCTTATGTTGGTTAAAATTAAAGTGAATGGTAAATTGATTCAGGATGATGTACAGCCACAAACTTTATTGTTAGACTGGCTAAGAGATCAAGGTTGTTACAGCGTGAAAAGAGGGTGTGATACCGCAAACTGTGGGTTGTGTACAGTGTGGAAAGATGGAACACCAATTCTTTCTTGTAGTACATTAGCTATTCGATGTGATGGTCATGAAATTACAACGCTTGAAGGCCTTCAAAAAGAAGCCAGTGAATTTGGTATGTTTATGGCTAAACAAGGTGCAGAACAATGTGGCTTTTGTTCGCCAGGATTTATTATGAATGTTTTGGCAATGGAAAAAGAATTAGTGAATCCAAGTGATGATGAGATTCGTGCTTATTTAGCCGGTAATTTATGTCGTTGTTCTGGATATATGTCGCAGATGCGTGCTATTAAGGCATACTTAAGTCGAGGTGAAAATCATGAATAGTGTAGGAAAAGGTGTCATCAAAAAAGATGCGATGGCTTTAGTTACAGGGCAGCCTGTATATTGTGATGATTTAGCACCTAAGGATTGTTTGATTGTCAAACTTTTAAGAAGTCCACATGCATATGCGAAAATTAAAAGTATTGACACTTCAATTGCAAAAAGAATTCCTGGAATTGAAGCTATATATACATATGAGGATGTTCCAACTTCTCGCTTTACATTGGCAGGGCAATCATATCCTGAACCTAGTCCTTATGATCGTAGAATCTTAGAAAATGTAGTTCGCTATGTAGGGGATGAAGTGGCAATTGTTGCAGGAGCTAATGAGGATTGTGTGGATCGTGCTTTAAAAGCTATTAAAGTAGATTATGAAGTATTAGAGCCGTTGTTGGACTTTGAAAAATCGATTGATAATGCAATCGTGATTCATGAAGAAGACGATTATAAGTGTCTTTGTGAGATTGGTAATGATGTAAAGCGCAATATTGTCAGCAGTGGAGAAAGTGTTGTTGGTGATGTGGATGCCGTATTAAAAGAGTGTGATGTAGTCTTAGAAAGAGATTATCATACAAAAGCTAATGCACAGGCAATGATGGAAACAATGCGTTCATATTGTTATATTGATACATACGGTCGTTTGAACTGTGTAAGTTCTACACAGATTCCTTTCCATGTTCGTCGAATTTTAAGTAATGCTTTAGAAATTCCAAAATCAAAAATCAATGTGATCAAGCCAAGAATTGGTGGTGGTTTTGGGGCTAAACAAACGGCTTGTTGTGAAATTTTTACTGCATTTGTTACGTGGAAACTTAAAAAGCCAAGTAAAATCGTTTATACCCGTGAAGAAACTTTTGCGGCTAGTAACTCAAGACATGAAATGAAAATGCATGTTCGTATTGGTGCTACAAAAGATGGAAAGATTGAAGCGATTGATTTATATACATTATCAAATCAAGGTGCTTATGGTGAACATGGTCCAACTACAATTGGTTTGGCAGGACATAAATCTTTGCCTTTATATAACCATGTAAAGGCAAGCCGCTTTACATATGATGTAGTTTATACAAATACAATGCGTGCAGGTGCTTATAGAGGATATGGGGCTACGCAAGGTCAGTTTGCGGTTGAATCTATTATTAATGAATTGGCCGATGAATTGAATATGGATCCTTGTGAAATCCGTTTTAAAAATATGACGCGTGAAAATGAAGTGTTATCACAATATTATAATGAAGAATTGAATGCATGTGCATTGGATCGTTGTTTAGAAAAAGCTATGGAAATGATTGACTACAAGAATAAACCTTTAAGACGTGATATGGGGGATTTTGTTCGTGGTTTAGGTGTTTCTTTATCTATGCAAGGTAGTGGTATTTCGGGACTTGATGTAGGTTCTGTTGAAATTAAACTACAAGATGATGGTTTTTATACATTAAGTATTGGTGCTACAGATATGGGTACGGGTTGTGATACGATTCTTGCCCAAATGGTTGCGGAATGCATGGATTGTGATGTAGATCAAGTTGTCACTAGTTCATTGGATACAGACCATGCACCATATGATACGGGTTCTTATGCATCAAGTACAACGTATGTAACAGGTATGGCTGTAGTAAAGGCTTGTGAAAAATTAAGAAATTCTATTTTAGAAGCAGCGGCCGGATTCTTTAATGTGGATAAAGAAGATATTGAATTTGATGGTAAGAAAATTAATACATTAGATCATGCGCATGAAATGAGTTTGGCTGATTTTGCGGATACATGTTTCAATGGTGGTATCGCAAAAGCATTGATTGCCAGTGACTCTCACATGTCGCCTACAAGTCCGCCTCCATTTATGGTTGGTATTGCGGAAGTGGATGTAGATAAGTTGACTGGAGAAATTAAGGTTCATGATTATGTTTCTGTAGTTGATTGTGGTACAGTTATCAATCCAAATCTTGCCAGAGTACAAGCCGAAGGTGGTATTGTACAAGGTATTGGTATGGCTTTAAGTGAGGATATCACATACTCAAATGAGGGTAAGATGCGTAATCGTAACTTCTTGCAGTATAAGTTACCAACAAGAGTAGATGTTCCTAGCGTTCGTGTTGAGTTTGAAAGCAGCTATGAAGACAATGGTCCTTTTGGTGCAAAATCTATTGGTGAAGTTGTTATTAATACGCCAACAAGTGCAATCGCTAGTGCTATAAAACATGCGACGGGAGTGCAGGTTCGTACTTTGCCTATTACTGCTGAAAAAGTGTTATTAGGAAAAGAAGATGAATAATATTTCTTTGATTATCTTAGCGTCTGGTTTTTCCAGACGCTTTGTTTCAAATAAACTTTTGTGCGAATTTCATGGTAAGAAACTTATTGAATATGCTTTTGATAAGGCGAGTGCTTTTTTGGATGTGATAGTTGTCACACAATATGAAAAGATAAAAGAAATGGCTGAAACTTTAGGTTATCGTGTCGTTATGAATGATCATCCTGAATATGGTCAAGGTCATTCTATCGCTTTAGGTGTGGGTGCTTGTCAAAATAATGCATGCATACTGATGGTTGCAGATATGCCATATTTAAAATTGGATACGTTAAAGGAAATGGCTTCCATTCAAGATGGAAAGCATATTGTGATTTGTGAATATAATGGTATTTTATGTAATCCTATGTTGTTGCCAGAATGTTATTATGAAAAGGCAAAACGGTTATGTAATGATAAGGGGGCCAAACAAATCATTGGTAATGACATGTATTTAACGGTTTCTTTATCAGAAGAAGAATTTATGGATATAGATGAAAAAACAGAGGCAATTTAGCCTCTGTAATGTTTTTCTTTGTCTTTGGCAATGTCAAAATAGATTTGTTCGCCTCTTTGTTCATAAAGCATATTTGCCCAATATCCCCAAAGAATATCTTCCATTCTTTCAAATGCCTGCACTTGTACATCAATCATTGGATCGATTTCTCCATCAAAATAGGTTTGGTAGAATTGATCTCTTTGGTCAATGTAGTGAATATTGTTCTCTGAAAAGAAACTGGCGATATCAAAGCGATAATCGTTTTTAGCTGCATATTCATAGTCGATCAAATAGTCTTTTGTATCGCTGTAAAGAATATTTCCTTGTACAAAGTCGTTATGACATAGTGTATTTGGTTTATATTCTTTTTTTAATGCTTCTAAAAAGTTTTCTTCATTTGGAAAAGATAGGATACATTCTTTGATTTGTGATTTATAAAATTCAATTTTTCCAAAAGGGTTAAAAATAAATAAAGGAGCTTTTTTGTTATGAAGAGATTTCATTAAATTTGCACACCTTGCGAATTTGTCTTTGTCCTTACATTCATCAAATGTTTTTACATCTTCAATATAATGAGTGACTTTAATGCCTTCTTTTTCGTCGAATAAAATAGTGGGCACATCTAAATCGGAAACAAGTGGCAAAATTTCCTTTTCGTGTTCATGTTGTAAGCCAAGTGATTCATGATTCTTTTTAGGTACACGTATCATGTATTTGGTGTCGTTGATTGTTAATACATAGTTGTAGTTACTAATGCCTTTATCTGTTTTTTCAAGTGTATATTTTGTTGTGTTAAATTTTTCTTCGATCCATTTTTCTAAGTTCATGTGGATATATTAACATTATTATTCTTTAAACTCAATGCGGTCATTATGCCGCTTTTTTTGTTCGCGAAATCTGCAAGGGCTCTTATGGCAAAAAAGTGTGGAAGGAGGATAGAAGAAATAACTTTTTGCTTGCGTTGTTCTTGGAACAAGGCTGTAGATTGTATAAGGAGTCATGCACTATGAAATATAAGGTGAAATGGATTGAAGATCATATGTCAATCACAAGGAATATGATTCGTAGATATGAAAAGAAAGGAGTGATTTTAAGAAATGAAAAGGGAAAAGATCGAGAGTTTGATGAAGATGACTTGATTCAATTATGGAATATAAGGGTAATGGTAAGTTTAGGTTTTAGTTTGGATGATGTCAAAGAAGTTTTGTGTGGATCAAATTTAAGAGAGGTGAGTGAGAAAAGATTAAGGGTTTTGAAGGAGGAGTATAGAGATTTACAAGGGAAAATCAATTTTTTAAATGTAGTTAAAATTACAGGGGAAATGCCTTCGTGTTTTAAAATGAGTGCAAATAATTTTGAAGAAATCTATAATTTAGGGCTTATACAATATGTAAGTCCGTTTGAAAGAGCAAAAGATATTTGGGCGTTGATGGATATGTTACAGCTTTTGGAAAAGTTATGTGATACAAGTGATAAAAAAATAATGGATGAATTGTATGAGTGGTTTGGAATAGGCAATGATAGGGAGATGTTTGTACAGGTGTTTGAAACGTATTTATTGTGTGATGAAAGGTTTGAAGAAATATTTGGAAAGGAAAAATGTTGTGAGTTATCGGCTTTAATAGCTACTTATGGAAAGTGAGTGAATAATAATGAAAAAGTTGATGTGTTTAAGTTTGTGCTTCGTTCTTTGCGGATGTAAGGCTATGCCTACTGCACAGAATGTTGAAGTAAAGAAAGTAAATGTGAATGTAATTGAGATATCTGCTTCTTCGCTTGATGAAATAGAGGTGATGGCATCAAAGGATGTTGAGGATACAAAGGAAAAGTTAGAGAGTGAAAGGAATGCATTGGGTGAGGAAATTACAGATTTTGATGCATATACGAAAAATGTAGATAAGGTAAAAGCATTTTATGACCAGGCTTTAAAACAAACGGAATTGTTGTCAATACGACTTAGAGAATATGCATATAAGTATGCTGAACTAGTTATGAATGAAGATGCATCGTATAAGGTGAAATACAAAGACTTGAGCGGAATCTATGAGTATATTTATGATGATGCGGCTAAGACTATGTATGACATATACGATAAGACACTAAAAGATATGTATGATATATATTATGATGGAATAATTAAGGCTGCGTATGATGTTGTTGATTACGAGCAGTGGTATGACGCACGTTCAGACGCGTACGATGATTGGTATGATGCAAGAAGTGATGCTTATGATATATGGTATGATACTCGTTCTGATATTTATGATTTTCAATATGATTTGAGAAGCGAAGTATATGATCATGATGACAAAAGAGCACAGAAGAAGATGGATAAGTTTAAAAAGTCAATTCTTCGTATGAAGGAGGACGTGAATGATTAGAGAGAATCAATGATTTTCTCTAATTTTTTTAAAATGTGCTTGCATCACTGGATGTAGTGGTGTATAGTAAATAGGCATGCGTGGGAGAATGCGTAACTGTTCGTATTACCACAGCATAGGACAAAATATAGGAGGAACGTCTTATGAGCAAGAAAAAAGTTACAAAAGTTTGTAAGTTGCAGTTCCAAGCTGGTGGAGCTAAACCAGGTCCAGCATTAGCAAGTGCTGGTATCAACATGCCTCAGTTCTGTACAGCTTTCAATGATGCAACAAAAGATCGTAAAGGTGATATTGTTCCAGTTGTCATTACTGCTTATGAAGATAAGAGCTTTGATTTCGTATTGAAAACAACACCTGCTGCTAACTTATTGAAAAAAGCAGCAAACGTACAAAAAGCAAGTGGAGATCAAAAAGTAGTTGCTGGTACAATTACAGTTGATCAATTAAAAGAAATTGCTGAGTACAAAATGCCAGACTTGAATGCCAACGATGTAGAAGCTGCAATGCGTATTGTTGCTGGTACTGCACGTAACATGGGTATCAAGGTTGAAGGATTTGAATAGGAGGAACATCAATAATGGCAAAAGTAAGTAAGAGATATGCTGAAGCAGCTAAATTAGTTGATCGTTCAAAAACTTATTCAATTGAAGAAGCTGTTAAATTAGCTAAAGAAACTAGTAAAACAAAATTCGACGCAAGTGTTGAAGTAAGTTTCCGTTTAAACGTAGACCCTCGTCACGCTGATCAACAAATCCGTGGGGCAATGGTATTACCTAATGGAACTGGTAAAACACAACGCGTTTGTGTAGTTGCACAAGGCGAAAAAGAAAAAGAAGCTCAGGCTGCTGGTGCTGATTTCGTTGGTGGTGCAGATATTATCGAAAAAATCTCTAAAGGTTGGTTCGATTTTGATGTATTAGTAGCTACTCCAGATATGATGGGTCAATTAGGACGTTTAGGACGTGTTTTAGGTCCTAAAGGATTAATGCCAAACCCTAAGACTGGTACAGTAACAATGGATGTTGCTAAGGCTATTGATGAAATCAAAAAAGGTAAAGTTACTTACCGTGTAGATAAAGAAGGAAATATCAATTTAGCTATCGGTAAAACAAGCTTTACAGAAGAAGCATTAGTTGAAAACTTCAATGCAATCTTCAATACAATTGCTAAGGCTCGTCCTGCAACTATTAAAGGTGCATACATGAAGAACTTAGTTGTTTCAACAACAATGGGTCCTGGAATCCACGTTGAAATCGTTAAGTAATTGACAAATCTAGTAAAATAAATTAAACTACAGATTGTTATCAATATTCCAAAGACAGTAACGGCGTATGCTTAATAATGTTACCGAGGGTATGATGCATTGACTTTGCACAATTAGCCCGTCTTTGATGCGGGCTTTTCTTTTGAATATTGTTACAATAGATGAAAGAAGAGGTGGATCGAATGAACAAAGACATCCTTGCACAAAAGGAAGCTGACGTTATCGCCTTATCTGAAAAAATGGAAGCTGCTAGTAGTATCGTATTAGTAGAATACCGTGGATTATCAGTAAAGGAAGTAACAGAACTTCGTCGTGCTTTGCGTGAAGAAGACGTTGAATTCAAAGTTTACCGTAACGCAATCGCTCGTCGTGCAGCTGAAAAATTAGGCCACGAAGATTTCGCAAAAACTTTAGTTGGACCTAACGCATTGGCATTTGGTAAAGATCCAGTTGCTCCTGCTCGTGTATTAGCAAAATTCGCTAAAAATCATGAAGCATTAGTATTAAAAACTGGTATCGTGGATGGAGCTATGGTAGACGAAGCTACTATCCAAAAATTGTCTGCATTACCTAACAAAGAAGGTATGTTGGCTAAATTCGCATCTTGCTTAAATGCTCCAGTTATCAAATTTGCTATGACTGTTAAAGCATTGGCAGAAGCTAAAGAAAACGGATCTGTAAAAACAGAAGAAGCACCAGCTACTGAAGAAGCTGCTGCGTAATTAATTATAGGAGGAAAATAAAATGGCTAAATTAACTCAAGAAGAAATTCTTTCTTATTTAGAAGAAGCAACAATTTTAGAATTAAACGACTTAGTAAGTGCAATCGAAGAAAAATTTGGTGTAGTAGCTGCTGCTGTTGCTGCTCCAGCTGCTGCTGCTGAAGAAGCTGCAGGACCTAGCGAAGTAACTGTTACATTAACAAATGTTGGTGGAACAAAAGTTGCTGTAATCAAAGCCGTACGTGAAATCACTGGTTTAGGATTAGTTGACGCTAAGAAATTAGTAGATGGTGTTCCAGCTGCTATTAAAGAAAACGTATCTCCAGAAGAAGCAGAATCAATTAAAGAAAAATTAGTTGCTGCTGGAGCTACTGTAGAAATTAAGTAATTTAAGCTTAATAAGTAAATTAAAGCCTTTGTCTTCGGATAGAGGCTTTTTTTGTGTGTGCTGGGCATGGCATGAGTTCAGTTGGAGTTAAACCAATCACGGGTAGTTACCGCCAAGTGTAGTGAACCACAAGACGTTGACAGTGATGTCATGGGTGGAGGAAGTGGTGTAGCGATTCTTTCGAGCGTACGCAGAGAAACTTGATGAGGCTAAATGGTGGATGAGATTGCTTAACAAATCGAAGTCCAAAAGGTAAACGTAAAACCAAGACAGTAAATCAAGACGTTGTGAAAGAAATAGGGCTTATGTCTTACCCCGGGAGGTCTCATGGACAAGGAATTCTAGTAAACTTTAAAATCAGTGATAGTACCCTTGTAGCGAAAAAGGTTAACCATGAGAAATCAGATGAAGTCATAGTAGGTAGCAATACTGAAGGACTGAAACGTTTATAGAGTGCGAATCTCTATTAGCAATGTTTGGATAGTCCGAATATGAGAATAGCCTAGAACTATGGAACGTAACCATAGATGGTAAAGGTAATTGGGATGTTTCCAAATAAATTTACAAATAGAAGGAGGAGCAGCAAATGGAATTGATTGAAAAGATTTTAAGTGAAGAGAATCTACAGAAAGCAATTCGAAAGGTCAAGAAGAACAAAGGTGCACCAGGAGTGGATAAAATGACCGTGCAAGAGGTTGAGGAGTGGTTTAATCAATATAAGGAAGATTTAATTTCCAAAATTTTGAATAAACAATACAAGCCCATGCCCGTCAAAAGAGTCTATATTCCTAAGCCAAATGGCAAACAAAGACCATTGGGTATACCAACTGTTGTAGACCGAGTAATCCAACAGGCTATGTTACAAGTGCTAAATGAAATCTATGAACCAGTATTTAGTGAGCACAGTTATGGCTTTAGACCAAATCGTAGTGCACACATGGCGATGGAAGAAGTGCTTAGCTATCTAAACGATGGATATGAATGGATTATTGACCTGGATATTGAGAAATTCTTCGACACAGTAAATCATGATAAATTAATTTCAATCTTAAGAGAGCGTGTCAATGATAGTAAAACATTACATTTGATACGAGCTTATCTGCAAGCAGGAATTTTGGATAAAGGACTAGTAAGTAGTTCTACTATTGGAACACCACAAGGTGGTCCAATTAGTGTAATTCTTTCAAACATCTATTTAGACAAGTTTGATAAGGAGCTAGAATCTAGAAATCTTCGCTTCGCTAGGTATGCCGATGACTGTATCATTTTCGTTAAAAGTGAAATGAGTGCAAATCGTGTAATGAAATCAGTGACATCGTGGCTAGAAAGGAAACTATTCTTGAAGATTAGTGCAACAAAGACTAAAGTAGTTAGACCAACTAAAGGTCAATTTCTTGGTTTTACATTTTATAAGAATAGTGACGAGTGGAAATGTTGTCATACTAAAGATAGGAAGAAACGTCTGTACTCAAATATTCAGAAATGGATGGAAAGAAAACATGCAGTTTCAAGACCTCTATCAGTTACATTTGAAAAATTGAATCAAATGGTCAGAGGTTGGATACAATACTTTAAAATCTCAAGTATCAAAGGTTTCTTGGAAGAATTTGGCCAGTGGTTACGTCATAAAGTTAGATGTATCATCATTAAACAATGGAAAAGACCGATGACTATATACAACAATCTTATGAAGCTAAATAAAGCATGCAGAAGTAATCTTACCCATGAAGATATATTTAAATGTGCTAACTCTAGACTTGGATGGTACAGGAGAAGTTGTGGAAATATTGTGAACTTTCTTCTTTCTTCTACTGTTCTAGGCATAAAGAAAGGAGATAGACCTGGTCTGGTCAATCCCCTTGATTACTATCTTGAGATTTTGTGATTCGTTATAGTTTCGATATAAATGTAGAGCCGTATACGAGACCCGTACGTACGGTTCAACGGGAGGGGCGATAATTTTATTTTATCCCTCTACCCTATTCGTTATTTTGTAGGCTTTTTAGACAATGCATAAAATCGTCATAATCTGGATGCTTGATTAAATGATTTACTTTTTCAGTGTTGTTAAATAGCAAGGAAATAAAGTTGAACAACATCTGTAGATCTTTTCCGGAATTTTTAGAAGCACAGCATAATATGATAATCTGGGCTTTATTGTTTTCACTCCATAGAATTGGCTTGTCTAAAATAGCTACAGAACAGAATGATTTTTTTGCTAGTAAATAATTTGGGTGTGGCAAAGCAATTCGGTTTCCATATGATGTATATCCATTTTGTTCTCGTTGTAAAATAGCTTCATACAGAACATCTGACTCAATTATATTTGCGGATAGTTTAGTTAACTCGGAAATCACTTTTTCTTTGTTTTCTGCTTTGAGGTTTGTGATAAAGCGTGACTTTGAAAATAAAGGTTCTATCATTTTAAAAATAGATCCATGATTAAGTGCAAATTCAATCGTATTATAATCTGTATTTGTAAGAAAGTGATTTAATTTGATGGCATTTTTCGGAACCCGTTTGTCATTCAGTGTTGTTGAAAAAATCACATCATATTCGCTTGGGTTAATACTATGAATTTCATATAGATTCTTTACATCAATCTGGCTGATACGATTTGAAAAATGATTATATATTCCACTTTTGATTAATAGAGAATCACTTCTTCGTGAGGAACATATGAATAAAACATTTTTTTTCTCTTTCGCGTTTCCATCTTTTTCTAGGATAACATTAAAATGTATAGCTAAATAAGCAATTTCTGCTTCTGATAATTCTGTATTTTTAATTTTATTGATATATTGAGATGCAATTAATGCTAATTCAAACGAATAGGAAAAAATATTATGTATATTCGTGATTGGAATTTCAGTTAGTTGATTGTCTGCACTTATTCGCTCATATAAAGGGATAAGATGTAATGATAGGGATAAACGAAGTTCAATGCTGTAGGAAAAATCAATACTTAATGTTGAATTGATTTGATCTAAAATCGTCGAAACATCATTTTCAATATAGGATGGTATGATTTCTGAAGTAATCAGGCTGTTTTTACCATGCAGTACAGATGCTAAAAAACGTATTTCTGAATCACAGATTTTAAAATGGTATTGATTTGATAACTTTTCTATGATCTTTTTAGCAATGTGGACAGTTTCATTAAAATTAAAATCGTTCAAAAAATTATTTTCCAAGTAACAAGAATCAATTGAACGTATTGTACTTAAGTATGCAATCATTAAGAAGTTTTGAAAGTCGCTGTCTGTAATATTAAATTTGTTTGTAATTAAAACATTGGATACAATTAGGCTTACAGTATGTAAACAATCCATATCAATATATGGCTTATGATGGTGAATAACTACTTCATCGTGAAAAGTAATTAAGTTTTCATTAATAATACAGTTTCTTTTATCGTGTTCATAGCCAAGGATTATTGAGCCATGGTATGGTTTGCTTTTAATGGTAAGATTGTATTTTGCTAGAACTTGTTTAACAAAAATCATTTCTTTTAATAACGTTGTATTTGAGATAAAAAGACTAGAAGCAATTTTTTCTGACTTTATAGGTTCTTTTGAAAATAACAGCAACCTTAAAATATATTTTAATCGAATAGAATTTGAATCTGTATTTTCAGTATTTTGTACGATTTTTGATTGAGAAACCACTCTATATCCATCTTTTTTATTATAGGTATATTCAATATGCTCTTCTTCACAATAATTAACAATTGCCTTTATATCATTTTGGGCTGTTCTTAGCGAAATATTAAATGTATCAGATATATGATTTGATGTAAAACAATCATTTGTTTCCAACATTTTTTTTAATATGTTTTTTTGCCTTTCATTCATGAAATAACCTCTTAGATTATGATAATTTAAATGATTTAGAACTTCAATAATGAATATTGCGTTTGACGCAATATAAGTAATAGGATTTTTTTTTGCGTATAGCGCAAAATATTAGTGATTTAGTCAAAATAAGATTCTGTATTATATCGGTGAAGAGAGGAGATAAAATGGAAAACGAACAAATGGCATTTCAATTAATTTTACATGCAGGAAATGCAAAATCAAGTGCAATGGAAGCCATTATAGCTTCAAATAATTATGATTTTGAAACAGCTAATGAATGTATTGAAAAAGCAAATGAAGAATTAACAATAGCACATAAAGCTCAATATGATTTATTGTCTGATTTTTCAAATGGAGAGAAGGTGGATGTAAATATTTTAATGGTTCATGCTCAAGATCATGTCAGCGGAGCAAGTTTAATAATTGAAATGGCAAAGGAAATTATTACTTTAAATAATAAAATTTATCTCATAGAACAGAAGGGAGAGAGATGAAATGAAAATTTTATTAGTGTGTAATCAAGGTATGTCAACAAGCGTTTTAGTAAAAAACATGTGCAAGTATGCAGATGAAGATACTTTGATTGAAGCAAAACCAGTGACTGAATATAAGGATATTGCTCAAAATTATGATGTTATATTAATTGGTCCTCAAATCAGATATCAGTTAAAAGAGGTGGAAGAGGTTGCAAAAAAATATGGCATAAAAGCAGCTGTAATTAATCCGGCAGCATATGGTATGTTGGATGGAAAAAAAGTCCTGGATCAAGCAAAGTCATTAATCGGATAATTAAAATGTAGATATAATAGGAGGAAAAATATGTTTGACAAAATCAGCGATACACTTCAAAAATATCTTATGCCTATCGCAAATAAAATAAGTAGCAATAATATTTTGCAATCAATAAAAGATGCATTTTTGATTTCATTACCATTTACAATGTTAGGATCTATTTTCCTTGCTTTGGTAAATCTTCCATTTTTAAATGATTTAATTGGAGCAGATGCTGTAGCTAGTTTGCAAGCTTTTCAAGCACCTTTGCAGAATGTTTGCTTCAACTTGATCACAATTATTATTGTCTTTGGTATTGGATATAGCTTAGGAAAACGTTATGAATTGAAACCTGCATTTACGGCAGCTACAGCATTCATTTGTTTTATGATTGCTACACCAATTATCACTATTAAAGATACTAACTATTATCTTATTGGTAACTTTGGACAGACATCTATATTTACTGGTTTAATTATTGCAGTTGTATCCACATTAATTTATAGAACTGTAATCCGTAAAAACTGGGTTATTCGAATGCCTGAAAGTGTTCCTGAAATGGTTACTGATTCATTTAATAGTTTGATTCCGGCTTGTATCTCAGTACTATTCTTCTTTATTATCATGGTTATCATGTCGAAAACTTCTTATGGAACATTAAATGCATTAATTTATGCATTTGTTCAAACACCAATTACAGCATTGGCAGGAAACCTAGTATCATTCATTTTTGCAGGTTTATTATGTAACTTATTCTGGTTCTTTGGATTACACGGAAATAATTTGGTTTATAATTCAGTTCTTTCTCCAATTTTTAAATCTTTATCTTTACAGAATTTAGCTGCATTTAATGCAGGCAAAGCTATTCCAAATTTGCTATCTGAAGAATTCGCATTCTATTTTGGTGGATTCAATGGATCGTTTATTGCGTATCCTGTATTAATCTGTATCTTTGTATTCTTTAGAAAACGTAAAGAATTAAAAGAATTAGGAAAAGTAGCCTTGATTCCAGGTATTTTCTCAATCTATGAACCATTGGTATTTGGTATGCCTTTAATGTTAAATCCAATTTATTTGATTCCAATGTTGTTGACACCAGTGATTGATACATTAATTGCGGTCGCTTTTATGGCTACTGGTCTGTGTGGATATTGTACAGGTGTTAGTGTTCCATGGACTTGTCCAATGATTATTTCAGGTATGATAACAACAAATTCAATCATGGGTGGAGTAGTACAGTTGGTTCAAATTGTTGTAACTACAGCTTTATGGTATGTATTTATGAAAGTAGCGATTAAAGCTGAAGATCAAAAGAAGAAAGATCTTGTTACAGAAGGAGACAATTCAAATGAATAAAGATTTTGTTAAAAATAAAGTATTAGGTAGTTTGATTTGTGCTGCGACTGGAGATAGTATTGGTGCAGCCACAGAAAATTTACCATTCTGGTCTATTCGTGAGAAATACAATGGTGAATTAAGAGAGTTTGTTGCACCGGATAAAAGTGCATTTGCATATGGAAATAAAAAAGGTGAGATTACAGATGATTTTTCTCAAACTTATTTATTAGCAAAACAGATTATTGATAATAATGGAGTTATTGACAAGACAGTAGTTGAAAAAATGCTTATTCAGTGGTCAGATATTCCTCATTGGTTTAATCGTTTTGCAGGTCCAACCACAAGATTTGCGATTGAAAACATTAAATCAAGATATGCTGGAAAAGGAGAACTTGTACGTAATGAAGTTATAGATTATGCACGACAGGCCACAAATGGTGCGGCCATGAAAATTTCCCCAGCTGGTTTGTTTAATCCTTGTAATGTGGAAAAAGCTATTCAGGATGCATGCACTATTGCATCTGTAACACATGATAATGATTTGGCTATAGCCGGGGCCTGTGCAACTGCAGCTGCAATAGCCTATGCATTTAGTGAAGATGCTACAGTAGATGGATTAATTCAAGCTGCTATTTATGGAGCTGAAGAAGGTGAAAAATTAGGTAGTAAAATTCGTGTCGTAGGTGGACCAAATGTAGCAGAAAGAATAAAGTTGGCTATTAAAATCGCAGAGAGTAGTGAGGCAAAAGAGAAAAAATTAGAAAAAATTTATAATTGGGTAGGCACAGGATTACATATTTCTGAGGCCGTACCAGCTGCTTTAGGAATCATTAAAATCTGTGAAGGAGATGCACTAGATTCAACATTTGAAGCAATTAATATTGGATATGATACTGATACTGTAGCATGTATTTGCGGATCAATGGTTGGTGCATTACAAGGTGTGAATAATGAAATGTTTGATTATATGAGTATCATTGATCAGGCCAATGATATTGATATTCATACTCTTGCAGATGAAATAACGAATATTATCACAAAATAAAGAAAATGGTGGTGAATAAATTCGAATATATAAAAATAGATAGGGATAAATCAACCTTTAAAAGTCATAGGGATTTTG
>OJNW01000632.1_pt1 | contig 21869 bp, 14 predicted proteins | sample 1597951 | NCBI WGS metagenome assembly OJNW01 (sample SAMN01915212, study PRJEB22387) | human gut metagenome | isolation source: stool | host: Homo sapiens | place: USA | reverse complement strand
GACTTTGACGATGAACCAGGACATACAGAAAATTATCCGCAATATCCTAAACGACATTAGGGTGGAGATGGGCGACGAGTTCGACAGGAACTTCGAGCGGCAGGCTTTCTTCAGCGAGGCATGGCAGCGCAGGAAAAGCCCCACACGGCCGGGCGGTTCCATACTGATAGACACCGGCACCCTCCGCCAGAGCATATCCAGCCGAACCACCGAGAACAGCATCACGTTCTTCACCACGCTGCCGTATGCGGCCATACACAACGACGGAGGCGAGATAAGGGTGACGAAGAAGATGAAACGCTTCTTCTGGGCAAAGTATTACGAGACCTCCGGTGCGTTCGGTCGTAAAAAGAACGGCGAGCGGCGAAACGACAAACGAACCGTCCAGCTGAGCACCGAGGCCGAGTTCTGGAAGTACATGGCGCTGATGAAAGAGGGCAAGAGCATCAAGATACCGCGCAGGCGTTTCCTGGGTGTGTCGCCCGAAGTGGAAAAGGCAGTCCGCGACATCGTGGAGGAGAACATCACCGAATACTTTAATGTGGAATTTGAAATCAAGCGAAAATGAGAAAAGAACTTTATAACCTCCTTTGCAGGGAACTCGGAGCTATAGCGGAGATAAAGCACATCGACCTGTGGAACCGCAACGTGGAGTTCATCGAGCAGGAGGAAGGGTGGGAGAGACCAGCCGTGTTCGTGGAGTTCGGCCCGATACAGTGGAAACCGATAGTGAACGGAGTGGAATACCGTGCCGAGCCACAGATAACCCTCCACATCGTCACCGACTGGGCAGGCGCTGCCAGTGAGGGCAGTCCGTTCAAGGAAGATGCGCTGGAGGTGTTCGACCTGCCCGACAGAATCCACAGGAGGCTTGCCAACCTGGAGGGCGAAACCTTCGGAGAACTTGACCTTGCGCAGAGCATCACCAACCATGACCACGAGGACATCGTGGAGACCATAGAGGTATATCAGTATGTCGCCATAAAACGGCTCTGATTTGCCCCGTATCAAACAGAAAGAGCGTTCCCGGCTGATTGCTTGGAACGCTCTTGTTATGTTGTCAGAATTGAATTATAACACCGTCAGGCGGCATCGGTGAACAGCATCATGTCCGTGTAGTGCGAGCTGTAGTTCACGGTGGCGTTGAACTCCACTTTGTGACAGTTTCTGAATGGGTTGCCCACGGTCGGATTCCTGCCCATCCACTCGCAAAGCTCGATGATGGACGACTTGTTGGAAGTGAAGTAAACGAAACGATGACCGGCAAGAATGGTCAGCACATCAAGGTAATCTGACAGCCTCCAGTACATATTATATGTACCCACATCGGTGGAGAGATACGGCGGATCGACAAGGAACACCACATTCGGCATGTCCTTGTATCGGGCGAATACCTCCTTGTAGTCGCACGACACCACCGTGATGCCCTCCAAGTAGTCATCGCAGAGAGGATAGTCCGTCTTGCGCAGGTTGTTGTAGAGAGCCTCCTTGCGCATCTCCGCGATGCTCAGTTTGTATTTCATGGAGAACATCAGTCCTGACGTGATGGTGATGAAGTCGATGTACCCGACCTCACGCTCCTCCTGCTCCAGTCGGGCGAATATGCGGTCGCGCAAGTCGCCACGGATGCAGCTGTGCTTGGGTACGCCTTCCGCCTCCACCATTTTGCGCAGGTCAGCCAAAAGGCGGTTGGTCTGCGGAATGTGTTGCAGGCGGTTGCGGTAGCCGTCGAAGTCGTTGTATATGACCGTGGCATTCGGCTTCTGGCACTTGGCAATGTGCGACAACAGACCCGAACCGCCGAACAAATCCACGAATACCGTGTCCTCTGGATATTGCTTGAGAACCTTGATAAACTCACGCGCGAACATGCGCTTCTGCCCCACGAATGGGAGCGGTGCCGATAAATACTGTTTTCTCATGGCTACACGTTCAGTTCAAATCTCACGTTCTCGTTTCCGTCGAGCAACTGGCGTGTGTGGCTGATGTTGTTCTCGTAGATATGCACATTCGCAAGGTTCAGCGTGATGGACTTCAAAGGCAAGTCAATCTGCCGGGCCATAAGGTAGAGGTGGTAGATGTCGGCAGGCAAGCCGAGGTTCGCGTCCGAGCTGCGCTGGTATGCCGACACCACCAGTTCGCCGTTCTCTATCTGGAACTGAACGAGCGACAGGCACGGAGCCTGATTTGTCTCCGCATCGGTGGAACCGAGGAATAGCACATAGTTCTTGCTGTTGCGCTTCTCGCGGTTGATTTTGGCAATGAGCGGTGGCAGTTTCTCAAAATAGGTGGGGTAGGAGTTCACAAGGATGGCACCGCAGTAGTCCCACCAGTTGATGCCCACCTCGCGGTACTTCTCCACGTTGCGCTCGCCCTGCATGAATAGCTGTAGCTCGTTCCTTAACTTCTTGCGTGCGATGCCGTGCCCCTCGAAAATGTCGAGTAGGTCGGCAGGGGAAAGCACCAACCGCTCGTTGAGCAGATAGCGTATGCTCCCCTTCTTGTTTTGTTGGCACTTGCCCTCGGCAAGCACCTTCTGCAAAATTTGATGGTATTTGTTCATGACCGTTTTGAATTTGAAAACGGTGCAAAGGTAATACTGCAGCAACTCTTCCCCATGGGCGAGCCACCACGTTACACTGCAAGCAGGTTGCAGTCGGTTTTGAAACGCCGTATGAGGTTATAGACCTTGCGCTCGCTGACGGCATACTCCGTGGCGAGCTTTGCCACGATATAGGACACCTTCTCGCCCTGTGCGGAAAGCGTGCGGTATTCATTAAAAAGGTCGATGTATTGCACATCGTCCAGCCTGATTCCAGCCTTTTGGAAGTAAATCAGCAGTTCCCTGTTCAAATTCAGTATCTCTATCAGTTTCATTCTCAGAAAAAATTAGTACTTTTGCACCGTCTCACTTATCATAGAGCGCGGCGTTGCGCTTAAACATAAAAAAGCCACTCATTGGCGAGCGAGGGTCTACGCCCCCGGTCGTGCCGATGAGTGGTACTTTATGTTCAAATGGTAAGTGAGACGACTATTTAACAGGCCGGGGGCTTTTTTTTAACCCTCCCCCGAAGGGATTGTTCTTAGTCTCGGTATAACTCCAAATTGAAATTATCCTTGCGTTTCCAACCGTCAGCCAGCGTGTCCTGGATATGCTGCATGGCCTTGGTGTAGAAGTCCGTCAGTTCGTCGATGTCGGTGAATGTGTGATAGCATGGCACATCGTCCGTCCCGAACTTAAACGTGACCGGCAATGTCTTGCCGTCAGACTGCACCGCAAGGTCGTATGCTGTCTTGTAGTTGAACTGGTTCTCGGTGGAAAGCCACACGCTCATGCCGTTCCACACGAAGCCCGAAAGTATGGTCTCGTTGGTGCGGTCGTTGAACCATTCCGACACCATGGTCTTGATGGCGTCCTCAGATGGCTTGCCGTTGAACTCCGCCTCCATGTAGTCGGCAGAGCCGTCCTCGTTGTCATGCACGTCCCAGCGGACGCGCCACTTGTCTTTTACGGGGTTGGTGCATTCAAGCAGCTTCACCCCCTGTGCTCCGTTTACTCTGTTCATCATGTGAAAATGTACTTTGTTCTACCCTTGCCGAAGGTTTCCGCCTTGATGGTGGTCTCGAACGGGAAGCCGTCCGGCATTTCACTTACTTGCTGGAGAATGTTCTTCATCTCCTCGCTGTTGGTGAAGAACTTCTTCGGCTCGCCGTTGTGTTCGATGGACACCACGCAGCGGTCTTCGCCCTGACTGGTCTTGATTCCGACCTCGAAGTCCTTCACCACGATGGGCAGGTTCACCAACTCGCGGATGCTTACCACCGCACCCGCAAATCGCTTCTTGCCGTCTTCCGGCTTGTAAGCGACATTCAAATCCTTAAATGATTTCATTTCTTTGCCTGTTAATTTATTGAACAACATTATACAGTCGGCGTGTTTTGCCATTCCATAGAAACTTGCTATCAAGACACGCCTCCTCTTTTTCGATTTAACCTCGTGCATTTTTCGGGCGAACTTCTGCTTGATGCGCTTGCGTAGCAGCACATGGTCGGGATATATGACATACCCCAAGAAGTCAATGCCCTCGTCCACGGGGAACACACGCTCGTTGGCCTTAATCTTCAAGTTGATTTGTTCCAGCTGCTCATGGACGGCATCACGAATCTCCCACAGTTCCGCTTTCGATTTTCCGAGTACCACGCCGTCATCACAATAGCGGTAGAAATGACGCACGCCGTACCTGTCCTTCAGATAATGGTCTAAATACACAGACAACAACAGATTGCCCAAGCCCTGCGACGAGCGCAGCCCTATGCTGATACCTTGCGGTATGATGCGGACAAAGTTGTCAAGCATGGCTATGAGCTTCTTGTCTTTGAATACCCGATGCACACTGTACATGACGAAGTCCTGGTTGACACTCTCGTAGAACTTGGAGATGTCGAACTTGTAACAGAACCTTGTGCCCTCCGGGTCTGTCTGTATGTCACGGCGAATGTACTTCATCAAGTCGTGCATTCCCCGGTTCTTGATGCTTGCGGAGGTCGTTCTGATGAACCGCTTCTTCAGATGCTTATCCACCACCGACATGATGGCATGGACGGCGATGCTGTTCTTCAGTTTCTTGAAGAATTGAATGTGCCGTAGTTTGCCGGCCTCAATAATGTCTTTCTCCTCAATGTCCTTTGCGGTCACATGGAACGTTCCGGAAGCAATACGTTCAGAAAGTTCCTTGATTACCTCCTCACGATGCGCGAGCAGGTAACGCCCCTGATGGCTTTTCTTCCGTTTGGTGCCACTGAGAACCTGGTCGAATGATTCCGCCATGTTGGAATACTCGACAATCTCCTCTATGATGTGACCTTCTCTGCGCATAGCATCAGTTGTTGGTTGTTTATACAATGGAAGATATGGGCCTTCCTTTCCCCGGGCCTAAGTTCTTCGAGACGTTTCCGTCCTACCAAACTCTACCCGACACTTGATTTTTCAGCTTTCCAATACTTTTCAAAACATTCCAATTCTTGCAACATTGGAAAGAATTGCTTTTGCTGTGGCTTGCCACCCTCGGCACGACATTGGGGACACGTCCCCATCGTTGTACGCCGATTGATAGTTGGTGAGACGCGAGCCGATGTTCGCATTCGCATTCGAGGCATCGTTACTCGCATTCGCGTACGACACACCGCCATTCGCGTTGGCGTTATTGTAACCACGATAGACCACACGGCCTGTGGATGTGCTTATCCAGTATATGTCCGAATAGTATGTGCTCGACGAGCCATTCATCGAGCCTACCGGCACTACCGCCATCAGCCTTCCATGAGCCACTGCCGTTATCCAGTTGCCGCTATTCGTCGTGCCCTTTATCATGATCGTGCTGCCGTCGGGCATCCAAATGCGCCACTTGCCGGCATTGCCACTGTCATTCGGCAAGTCCACACCGTCCATCATGTCATACTTGTGTCCGTAGATGTCCTCATAGCCCAGGCAGCAGATATTGTTCACCTGCGTCACCTTTGCAGCACCATACTCGTCCTTGTCCACATACCAGGCATATTGGTGCACTCTGTTCTCATCCACCAGACTGTTTGTCACATTCGGGTTGATTGTCTTTGCTCCCTCATAGCCTATGGTGTCCTGCATGCCTCTTGACATCGTGCCGCCAGTCGTGCGCATATTCGTATGCGAGCCAGCGCCACACTGCTCCTGCATGTTCCTCCTGCCATACTTCGCGTATGCAAGGTTCGCTATGCGGAAGTGCATCAGAGCGTCAATCTGCTGCATACCTCGCTGCACGCTGTAATAATGGAAGTCCGTCCATGTCATGCTTGCAGTGGTACTGCCGCCGGTTATGCAGGCACGCAGCTTGCTGCCCACTACAGAACTGCCCACAACAGCACACAGATGCTCATCGTTCGCAAACCATTCAGGCTCCATATCCTCTATCTTGCTGCTGTTGGAAAGCACCACCTTGTCAAACTCGGCTGTGTTCAATATAGAGAAGTACAAAGTCTTGGCCCCCTCAGGCACATCGCTGATGAGATACATGCCAGCCTCAAATCTGTTTCCCAGCGTTGGCACCACGACGCTCTTCACCACATTGCCGTTCACGTCGGCAAATGCGCTGCCCACAAGGTTCGTGCCTGGCACACTCGGCCAGCGAACACGCTTGTGCTTCGACACATCCACCACGCACACCGAATAAGAGCTGTCCGTACTCATGGCATTTGTTATGGTGTCCCTGCCACTCATCACTTTCCTGCCTTTAGTGTAACCGCCCTGCACCGCCTTGATGTCATCAAGCGTCAACACGTCCACATTCGGCACAGCCGGCATGTGATCCTTGTCCTTCGAGCTGTAGCAGCTGTAGTTCTTGCTGTTCAAGAAGTCATTGATACCCTTGCTCCAGAAGAAAGGCTCGTGCATCATCAGGTCGCCCTCGCTGCCGTCAAGTTTGGCAGTGGTCCCGTCGGCATACTTGGTGCTGTCCTTATCGTCAAGTTCCAAGTAAGTCATCTCGCCGTCCAGATTGTTCACCACGGTATCGACATTCGCGATGTTCACGTTCCTCGTGGTCGCCTTCTTTGTCACCTTCGCCAACACTCTGTGGCGGTTCTTCAGTATCGCAGCCACATGGCCGCTTGGCTTGTAGTCGTTGCCGTACTTATAGCCCGTGCCATTATCCAAGTTCGAGAGATTTGCATCGTCTGCCACGCTCTCGTCGCTCTCCAGCATTGTATATTCAGGCTGCTCAATGTTCAACTCAGGGTAGTGCTCGATGTATGCAGCATAGGTCTCATCATCAACGTAACGAGTCAGCCGGTATGTGCCTACCAGTCGGCAGCTCTCCACATTGCCGCCATTCTCGTCCACACCGCCCGTCTGCATCAGTGAGGCCAGCAGGCTGCCGTCTCCTTCCATGTCGATGCCGGTCACACGCAGATACTTCACGTTTCCGCACCTTGCGTGCAGCGTCTGCCAGTCCACACCAGGGCAATTGTCAACCACAAGTCTGTTGATGTTGCTTGTGCCCTCCAGCGTCAGACCGCCGGTCGTCAGTTTGCTCAGGTAGCGTAGTTCCAGTGTCTGCAACGTTGCCGGGAGCGTTACGCTCGTCAGCGGAGCACCCTGTGCGAAGTTCACGCCGGTCAGGGCTGTCTTGCCTGCCTTCAGTGTCTCCAGCTTCGTGTTGTTGCTCAAGTCTATGCCAGTGAAGCTGCCTGACTTCAAGCCGGTCATATTCAGAGTACGCAAATTTCGGCAGCCGTTCACCAGCAATGCGTTCAGCGTTGTCTGTGTCTGGCCGCAGCTCACGTCAAGCGTCCGCAGGGCGGAACAGTTGTTCAAGTTCAGAGTCTGGAGTATGGCATGGCTAACGTCCGTCAGGTCAAGTCCCATGATGCGGCTCGCACCGTAGATGTATTGCGGGTCATTCACGATGAGGTCCGTGTCAAGCGTCAGTTCCACCTGACTTCCCGTGTCCTCCGCAAGCACTGCGCTTTCGTGCGGAATACCGCTCGTGTAGCCGTACCCGAAGAAATACCGCTCGCTCGCCGTGATTCTTATCTTCCGGTTGTCACTTCCGAACTTATAGCCGAAGTAGGCCGCGAAACTGTCCTTTCTGTATGTACCGCACACATACTGGCTGTCCAGCAATGCAAAGCGGTTCTGGATGGTATAGGTGCGGTGGGCATATCGGCTGCCCTGGAGTGCATAGAGATAGTCATAGTAACTCGTAGTGCCGTCGGCCGTCGTCACACCCTCCGTCAGCGGTTTGATGTACTTGTAGATGCCGTCCTTGTTGTAGATGCGTTCACACCAGTTGCCCATCATCTCCTCATTGAACACCTTCAGCACATACTCCAGCGACATCGTGCTTCGCAGCTTGTCTGCCACCTCCCTCAGTTTGTCCGGGCAGCCTCTCACAAGTTCCCACAATACGGAGTCGTGTCCTGCAAACGCATACGAGCCGATGCTCTCGTCCATCGTCTCCCACGTTATCGTGTAGTCGTATTTCAGAACCGAGTCGTTGCGCTCACCGAACACCGTGTCCATGTCGTATGGGATGAAGTACCATATCTTGCCGTCCCACGTCACGAGCATCATGTTCTTCGCGCGGTTGTCCACAGCCATGAAGTAGTCCGTTATCAGATACCATGCAAATGGCGAGTCATTGCCGAAGTATTCCGCATATTCGTTCAGGAATTTCGTCGGGTTGCCCTTGCAAGAGTATATCCACTCCCAAAGGCGCTTCACTGCCGCCTTGTCGTCCTCATGCGCCGTCGCCCATGTATCGTCGGCCTTGAAGCGGAACTCCAGAGCGTCGTCAAACGTGTCCATGTTGCTCGTACCAAACAGACATAATGTCTCCGAGTTGTTCAGGAACTCCAGGCAGATACACTTGTTGCGCCCGCCCTTCAGTGCAGCCTCGTCATTGAAGCCCTCGATACCCTCAAAGCCGTAGATGATGCCGCTGCCGCTCTTCTCATTGTTGAAGTTGTACTTGCCAAGATACACGTTCTCACCCGTGCCGTTGTTGTCGTAGAACAAATCTATCGGGAAACCGTCCACGCCGATTCTCACATCATAGTTGCCCTTGTAGGCCATTTGTGGCGGAGTCAGCCAGCCGCATCTCTTCCAGATGTCGTTCACCACTCTCACCGCACCCGTATTGTGCGTAGATGAAGAGTCCGAGAAGTCCGCCTTCAGACAGAATATGTCTATCGGTCTTGCACCTGGTTTGAACGAATATTTGAAGTCCGCTACCTCCACACCGTTCACATACAGCTTCGTGCCGTACTTCGTCGAGCGGCTGAAGTAGATGCGGTAGTTCTTTCTCGGGTAGGTCGTCGATGAGGTGCCTTGTATTCTCAGTCCGCACTGGTAGATGATGAAGTCATACTCCTTACCGTAGGCAGAGTAGAAGTAGATGTCCACCGGAACCTCAAACTTCTTGTTGTTCGTCTGGTTCACCAGGTTCACGTCGCCCACGATGCGCATCACGCTCTTGCCCATCGCACGCAGTTTGTCTATATCGACATCAGTGCCCTCGTCGTCCATCACCTGGTTCTTCTCGAACAGCACCACCATCTCGTCGCTCGTCGGGCGGTCCACCATGTAGTTCGCCAGTTCCTCGTCATCGCCCAAGGCACGGTTATACACGCGCAGGTTCCGCACCTCCACGTCCGCGCTCTCGCTCGTGATCCTGATGTTCGTCGGTTCTGCCTGGAGCAGCGAATCCGTCGAGGCATACTGCTTCGCACCGCATAGGATGCCGTTCACATACAGCATCATAAGTCGGTTACCCTTCTTCTCCTGCACCACGAAGGCTATCTTCAGTGTCATACCGCTCGCGAACTTCGTGCCCACTTCCGAGCCTGCGCCCGTCCGCATCAACGCCTCCTGCGTGGTCAGTCTGAAACCGACATTGCCGGCCATGCAGTCCACCACCGTGCCTTTGCGGTCGGTCACATTACTACAAGTCAGTTCCATCTCGTAGGTCGCACCTGTCGTGGTGGCGTCATTGGCAAATGGCTTGTAACCTATCTCGATGTTTGCCCCGTTCGTCAGTTTCAGCGCGTCGCCCGTCCAGCCGTTGCTCTGCCAGTCAAAGCCTTCAAACACCGTTTGAACGTCGTTATAACGCCATTCAGCAGGCTCGCTCTCGGCATTGCTTCTGCCGGCTGCCGTCAGTTTCAGCACAAGTCCGGCAGTCGCCTCGCTCAGGTCAATGCCACTCTCCGTCACCTTCACGTTCAGCTTGTATTCCGTAGTGCCGCACTTCAGCACCATGGCCACATCGCCCTGCTCCAGGAAACGGTTTGTATATACCTGCGTCGTCCTCGGGACGCTCACCGTCTGCGTATGAATGCCGTCTCGCCACACACCCACGGTCGCCGGGGTCGTTGTCGGGTCATACGCCACAAAGTCAAATTTCACCTGCTCATACTGGCCGGTTTCAATAGTCGGGGTCAGATGGTCGTCCGCAAAAATGCGTCCGTCACCGAAGGTCAGCTTCGTGCCGATATACGGGGCGTTCTGTCCGGCCTTCAGAATGTCAAAGTAGATGCTCTCACTCTTCAACGTCAGCTCCGCGCTCGCCTCCATCTCGGCGACGATCTGCACCGTGTGCCGGCCGATGCTCACTCCCGACATCGACAAGGAGAAACTGCCGTTCGTCGTGCCGCTTCTTTTCACCGTCTGCGAGTCCCACTGGTGTCCGTCCAGATACAGCGTCACGGTTTTGTCGCCGCTTCCGCTCACCGCAAAGGGGATGCTCACCGCCTCGCTCACGCCGTAGCCGCCCTTGGCGACACACTCGGCTATGTTGAAGCTGCTGCTCAGCGCAAGGGTCACAGCCTTCACGCTCACATAGCTCTGTCTCGTCTGTGTCTTGCCGGTGGTCGGGTCGGTTGTGGTAGCCCTCACATAGATGTCTGTCGTTCCGAGCAGCAGGTATTTCGTCAGATCCAGGGTATAGGTTCCCTTGCTCACATCATGCTGCGTGTCTGCATACATCACGGTCGCGCCCCTCTTCATCTCAATGCTGACTGTTGCCTTCTGACCCGTGGATGTGCCTTTCTCGTCACCGCTGCTGTACTGGTGGTCATACGTCCATGTTAGCATCGCGCTGTCACCTTCTTTTATGATGGTCTTGCTGACGGCTGCATCCAGCACGATTTTCGTGGTCGAAGCGTCACCGCCTCCACCGCCGCTTCCTGCCGGAATGTCCGCAGACGCTATCTCCGCACCGCTCTTGTTGGTCAGTGCCAGACGCACGCTGCTGCCGTCGTCACTCAGTTCGGCGTTCATGCCCAAGACGGTGCTCGCCTCTATCTCCATCAGCTTCGCCGCCACCGCAGCGTTCTGCACCGGGTTCGTCGAACTTGCGTTCAGGCTCTCGTCCACCTCAATCTCGCTGATGGTGATGGCGACGTTGCCGTCCTCGCCAGGCTCCAGCTTCTTGCCGTTCAGCGTCACGCTCTTCACCGTGCCGTCGCCGCCAAAGTCCTCCCAGCTTGCCGCCTGCTCCCAGCTCTCGATGTTCGTGCCCTTGAACTGCTTCGTCTCCCATTTGCCCTGTGCCGTCTCGTAGGTGATGCAGCGTCCCTTCGCACGTTTCTTCTCCTCCACGGCTGCTATGGCGGTCTCAAGCGTATAGTATCCGCTCTCCAGCGGAACCTGCTCCGTCACGTTATAGGTGTTGCCACCGCCGCTTCCGCTTATCTCCACCAGGTTCTCTTCCTCATCGCTCCACACATACACCACGCCGCCGCACACATACGCCTTGTCCTTCAGTACTTCCGTGCGCACATCGTTCATGTACATGTCAGCGCCCATCCAGTTGTTGCAGTACCGGTTCAGACCCACTACGCCACAGAACGCCTTCTTCACCGTGTCATACACCACGGCATCCACCTTCTCATACGACACATGCAGTATCTCCACGCCTTCCACCAGCCCGTCAAACCGCGCTGTCGCGCCGTTCCTCGCAGCCAGTGCCGTGTCCTTGTACTCTGCTTCCACGCTCTCTGCCTTTGCCACAGCGGCGTTGGTCTTCTGGGCGGCATCAGTGGCCTTGCTTGCTGCATCGTTGGCGGTTTGGGCCGCAGCCTTCGCTGTTGCTGTTGCCGTATCTGCTTTCTTTGCCGATGCGTCAGCCACAGCAGCAGAAGCCTTGGCGACAGCTGCTGCATCTTCCGCAGGTTTCGACAGCAGTTTCAACGGGGCGCTCACCACCGTCTCGCCTCTCATGGCAGGGAGGCTCACCACACCGTCCAGTGTGCTCACAGCTTCCAGCTCGTCCACACTCTGGCTGTCAGTCTTTATCTGATTCACCACATCCTGGACCAGTTCCTTTTTCTCTTCTGTCATATCATCCGTTGTTTTGATTATTGTTCAACTGTTCTCTAAGCCCGTCGATAAAGCCGGGCACACACAGACGTTCTGCCACCGTGCCCATAAGGCTTACCTCCTCGTCGGTATATTCGACACTACCCTCGCCATTGTATATCTTCAGGGCGAGTGCGTGAGCCTTGATGCCATTCACGTTGTTGTAAATCATGTCGGCAAAGTTCTCTCTTGCGTCCACCGTATGCGATGCCTTGTGGCTGATGGATGCGTAAATTTTGAAATGCTGAAAGTCTATCTTGCTCATATCGTTGTTATAGATTATTATTATATAAACAGTAAAAATTATCCTCATAAGGCGCACTATTACCATTGCGTACAATTAGTAACTTTACAACGGAATTGGCTTTTATTGTAATTTTTGAAGCCCCAATAAGTGCGATTCCTCCGGATGCAATATCTATATCTGCATTGTTAGATTTATGGCCTACAAGCGTGAGTACAAAGGCGTAATCGTATGTACTACTTCCGAACATCCAATACAGAAGATCGTTATTTATATCCAAAAATACTGTCCTATTGGAGCCACTTGTGTTTTTGAGAAGTTGCAAAGGTCCGTCCATCAAATCTATGCTGTATATCTGGACTAAAGGAAGTTCCGCTGATACATCTTTGATTTTGCCTGCTTGAAGAACGCCACCCTCATTAACTACGATGCTACCAGACGATAATATAGAAACACGTGGTGAGGATGCGACTTTAGATTCTATCCTAAAAGCAGGACGGAACAAAGATGCGATGTCTTTTCCTTGTTGCATATTTTTGTTCAAGTACATAAATGTTGCTGCATCATCATCGTTTGGGTCAGCGTTAATTCCTAAAAACAACTGATGGAAAGTCCATTTAGCAGTGTTCTCATCATACAAGTAGTTTTGCAATCTTATTTGACTTGCACTGATCAATGTCTTTTGTTCTTCGGTTGTCCAATCATCAATGTTACCATAGTGTAGATTGTCTGATGATATTACCAAATTTCCAATATTTCCATTCGATGCGTTTATTTCTCCCGTGAACTTGCCGTTCTTTGCCTCGATGCTGCCATCTTCCAATATCTTGAAATTCTCGTTAGCGGTTACAAGTCCCTCCAGCTGTATATTTGATGCTTTTATCTTAACGCCGTCCTGACCGGCACCGACAAAGGATTTCAGGTTGCCGTCCACATCGATTGCATACAGCCCCGACACCTTGGAGGTAACGATTAAGCCCGTCTCTTCCAATGCCCGCTCGTCCTTGTCATACACGGCTGCCGATATTTTCACCAGTCGCTCAGATTGCTCGAACAATGTTTTGTACTTGTAAGTCAGCGCCTCAATCTTGTCCGTGCTCAGCACAAGCATATACAGATAGATGTCGCCGTCAAACGCCAGCTTGAAGTCGCCCGTGCCGTTCCACAGTCCGCTACAGGTGTATTGCACATAGCCGCCGGTAGCAGCGATTTCCTCGCTTACCTCCATACTGTTGAAGTCCGCAAACCCCGTCTTGTCAACATTCTCAAATCCTATCTTCAGCGTGCCTGCCTTTGCGCAGCGATAAAAGAAGCTCAGATAGTGCTGCGCCGTTGGCCCATATCCACCTGTTGCCGACGAGAAAGAACACCGTCTCATTCTCCGAGTTCCACTTCTCCAGTCCCGATGCAAACGTCGGGTTGTTCAGATAGCCCTTCTCGCTTAGGAAATCGTTCCTCACGCTGTCAATCGCGCTCTGTACTTTGCCCTCCGTTATCTCAAACCGAGTCTTCACGTCCTCGCCTGTCTCCAGCACGAAGGTTCCCTTCATATAGGCGTTGTCTGCATACAGTCCGTTGCCCCGTGGTTGGCGGTCTGCCGGAAACTTGTCGTCCTTAATGCCGTCCAGGTTGCCGAGCCTTGCACGCAAAGCATTGTCAAAGGTCTTGCCACTCACACCGTCCATCACATCAACTCTCGGCTGACCGTCCTCGGTGGCCGATATGAGCACCATATTCTGGCGGTCGGAGTTCGCCGTGTTGCCCATCAGCACACACTCATCACCCTCCTTCGGTTCCACGCCCTCGAACTCCTCCTTCACCACCACGATGCCTGTCTCCGTAACATCGGTCACTTCCACCCAGTAGCTCCGCATATCCTTGCCCGTGAACGTCTGGCAGCGCACCAGGTCGTGCTGTACAAACATATTCTCCTGCTCGAAGGTGATAAGATAGTGCTCGCCCGATTCCTCCACGGTCTTGATGCGTCCGTTGGCCGCGCTTACGCATATCTGACCGCCCACGCTCCTCACCTTCTCGATGAGCAGCTCCAACACGGCCATCGTATGCCTCACCGTCAGTTTATCCACCGTCAGGTAGGTGCGCCCATCCTCACCTTTCCACAGTTGAAACCCTGCGCCCAGCAGTCCGTCCACAAACTGCCCAGCGCTCCTTATGCTGTCCGAAGTCACGGAGTCAAAGGTCACACCATCAGTCTTTCTCACTGGCTGATTCAGATAATCATCAAACTCATGGTAATCCCACTTGTCTGCATTGTCTGCTTCCTTGGCGTGGTCCGCCTCCAGTGCATGTTTCGACTCATCTGCGTTCACAGCATGGTCTGCCTCCTTTGAGTGGTCTGCTTCCACCGCATGATCGCTGTCCGTGGCATGGACTGCTTCCTTCGCCAGTTCTGCGATGTCTGCCTTGGCCGCATGCGCAGCCTCCTTCACAGCCATGCCGCCGTAAGCGGTGCCGCTCGTTCTCAGTGCCGACGTACTGCCCTCGTTCTTTGGTTTCTTTATTACCTTGATGTCTATCATTGCTCAATCTCCTTAAGTGTCATTTCTGCATATCCTTCCTCAAGGTTGCGACTGATGCCCTGCACGAAGAAGGTTTTATCCATCATGGGATGGCGATAGTGAGCGAACAAACTCACGATGCCACCATCTGTATCCGTCAACTTCTGCGTCATAACAACCCTTGGTGCATGCCACTCTTTGTAATAGGAGTCCACATACAACTGCTCAGGCTTAGCGCTCATACCCCTCGAATAGTCATATACCGCCAACAGTCCCTCTCCTGTCAGCGTGTTCAATGGAGTGCTCATCTTCACGCTGTCCGTCACGTCCAAAGCCTGGCACTCCGCTGCTGTCAGTGCTGAGTTTATCTTCATTTCGATGTCATCCTTCACGTTCACAAAACTCTCCTTTGTGTCGCTCATGTAAACGAGGTCGTTATCACCAGTGTTGTTCACCAGTCCGTTGTCGCTATATATCTTCACTTCAAACTGCTCCACCATGATGCTGCTCACGTGTGCCAGCAGTGGTATCGTTGTACTGTTCCATTTCGTGTGTCTGAACCACGTCTTGTGCCGTCTCGTCACCACGTCCCACAATGCGTTCACTGGTCCCAGGATCATAAACTTAACCCTACCGCTCACTTTATCTGCCTTCTTGATTGGTATCGCTATACCCTCTGCATCGATGCCGAGCTCATAGTTCACGTTGTTTTGCAAATCGAACTTGGTACCAACTATCTTGTCACCGATTTTCGGGTCAAAACCTATCGTAAAACACTGCTGGTAGTATTCGTCCTCATTGGAACACTGCTCCAGCGTCTTGTACTTCCGCCACTCGAAGTCCGTCACCTGTCCTTCTGTGCCTTTTTCCACAACACACTTATCTCCTATTATCAGCATACATGCCAGCACACCCACCTTTGATATATGGTCGCTACCGTCTCCAATGGCACTATACTTGAATTCATACAACTGAGGGCCGGTATCCGTGAACGGAACAAAGCCGTGCGCCGTTTCCATATCCCATACCACGGTCTCGTTAGGCGTTGCCGCCTTCCACCACTGCTGCGTGTAGTATCGCCCGTCACCGTTGTTTCGGCTCGGTACCGTCATGCCCGACCATTTATTGATACCTGAAAAAATGTTTCCCCATATTCCACCGTCATAGTTGTATATTGCTTTGTAGGTGTCCGTCAATGCCATCACTGGGTTCAGCACCAGTTTTCCGCTCAACACGATGTAGTTCGTCGTGCCCTCGTCTGTAGGCGAAAAGACACCACCAGTCATGCTACCGTTATACACTGCCCTCGGTATGCCTGCCTTTAGCGAGTTCGTATTAGGATAGGTAGTTGCCTCCTTGTCATCACAGTTGCCGTTCACACTCACTACCAGGTAGTTCGTCATTTCCACTTTCGATGTCGGGGAGTTGTCCTTTCCGTCCGTTTTCTTCTCCACCTTACCAAGTGCCATGATGGCAGCACCCTGGTTCTTCGCCAACCAGTTCGGCAGTATATGTTGGTTTCGCCCCTCACTACAGTATTCCTCCATCAGGTTACCGCTCCCGCTCTTTGGGAACAGCCACTGACTGTTGTTCATCATCTGCACATACCAATCAGTTACACAACCACCACTATAGGAGGTTTCCTGTCCGTGAGTCATTGCGTCAAAGGCATTTATTGCTTTCGAACCCTCACCATCACTGCTGTATTCCGTCATGTACTTCTGCTTATTGCTGAAGGGACTTTTCAGAAGATCATTGTCAAGCGGACTCTCTATCACACTCTCCATACTCTCCACCTTAGCAGTCAGCATAATTTTATTGTACACCTCCCCTACGCTTATCGTCGTATCCGTGTCTGTCACCAAACCAGTCACGATGTCCGTTGTCTGCCGGGCCGTCGTCACGCTTGCGCCAGTCAGCAAATCTCGCCAGTATATGCGTTCGTCGCCCTTCACGCTCTCCCAGGAGAACAGATAAAACGTGAACCCATCCTGCACGATGTGGAAGTTCAGGTACTTCAGTATCTCCTCCAACACCTCATCCTGCTGCCATACATCATCCTCCTCATCACCAAGAAAAAGCAACTCGCTCACCGTCAGCTGCCCGAATATCGCATAATGGTTACCAGCCAAATCATCCACAGCCTTACTTCCATCGTATAGGTAGCGCATGGCATTACCACCCACGATGTCAAGCTCAGCCGTCACTCCGCCCAATATCTCTTTCAGCATCGCCAAGAATGTGCGCTGTTCCGCCTCCGCCTTTACTACATTATACAGTACACCGAGCGAGCCGACATCACGATATTTAGCATATTGCAATGCCGTCAGCGCATCGATGCAGCTCAACTCTATCTCGTCAAACTCCTCGTTGTAGCCCTGCGAATAGCTCTGCGGTTCGATAAATCCGGCAAAGAGACATTCCCCCTCACGGTAGATGTTCACCACAGCGTCACGGCATGAGGCACAAAAGAAGTCCGGCACGAAGTTCCGCGCCAGAAGGCGTACAGTAGCCTGCTGGCAGAGCAAGTGGTCAAACGTATCGTTCACTTGACTCGTCAGTTCCAATGGATCATCAGTAAACGACAGTTCCCCATTCTTCTCACCAATGACAGTTTCCTTAGTACGGTCACCACCAGTCAATATATGCACCTCGATGCGCTCTTCCCTTTGGTTGTAAAAATGTCCGTGCAGATACATGCTCCTTATATTTTGATGTTTGTTCCTTTTCTATTTATTCTCGTCTCGTTGGCAAGCACCGCCACAAGGTCTCTGCCTTTAACCTTCAGCTCGTACACGCCGCCACCTCCGCCGCCATTATTACCGATAAGCGACTTCAATTTGTTCAGCGGTGCTATCACCTCCGGGTTGCTTTTCGCTCCAGCATACTCGCCCATCAGCGCCAAGGTCGGGCCATACACAATACCGCCGTTGGCGAATGGTGTCACGGCAACCGAAGCAACAAGCCCTTGCATCATGGCAATAAATCCAGCTGCGATGCCAGCACCAGCAAACGGAATGTAAGCGTGTGCAGCCATAAACTCTGAAGCTGCAAGTTCGCGGTACGCCATTGCCTCAGCCTTTACTGCCGCCATCGTAGCTATCGATGCCGCCACCTCTTCAGGGGCTGCCGCTACTTTTGCCGTAGCAGCAGTGGTCGCTGCCACTCCACTTGCAGCGGTTACAGTGTTGGAGACACCTGTTACGGCGGTCAAGGTCTGAATAATTGAGATGATGCCGTTGATGCCCTCATATATCTGAATGGCAGCATCGACAACGCCAGTAATCGTGGACCATGCGTCACGGTTGCCTTGCAGCGCATCGGTGAGCGAGGTGACACCATTGCCTACACCCTTGACCGTGCTCCACGACTTACCTAACGTGACATTGCTTTTGCGGATGCGCTTCTCGTAATCCTCATAACTGCCGATGAGCTTCTGTATGGAGGCTCGCTGCGACTCGTCCATAGGACTTTTCGTGTCAGCCAACATATCCTGGAGTTCCTTGATGCGTTTCTTTACACCATCAAGCCCAATGGTTTTCAGTTCGAGGGTCAGCGTCTTGCCCTCCATACTGTCGAGCTTCGCCACTTCTTCCTCCATTTCGGGAATGCGCGTGAGTTGCTTCATGGCATCGCGTTTCTTCTCCAGTTCCAACACCGTGCGCTGTATGTCGTCAATCTCCGATGCGCTGGCGTTCTTCTGCTTGGTCTGGTAGTAGCTGATGGCATCATCCAGCGAACGGATGGTGTTCAGTCGGGAGATGTCCTCCGGCTTCTTCAGTTCATCAAGAGTATCGTCCCATTTCTTCTTCAGGTCGTTAAGGGCATTTATCTGCTTCTGTATCTCAATGCGCTCTGTCTCTGTAGCGGTTTTCAACAAGTCTGTATAATACTGCAGCTCTTTTTCAAGCTGGCGGTATGTCTGTATCTTGTCTAAACCGACATCAACATGCGAACTGCGTTCAAACGCCGTTTTAAGGTCATTCAAACGCTGTATTTCAGCATCGATTACTGCAAGTTCATCGGCAGAGGCTTTCTCCCTCAATCCCTGTTGATAAGTGATTTCTGCATCGATGTCCTTCAGGGTTTTCAGTTCGGTGGGACGGCTTGCCGCATCCTGCAACTGCGTTATCGCATCCTGCTGCTTTTGCAAGGCTGCGATTTTCTTTGCATAAAGCGCAATGGTCTTGGTGTCCGTTCCGTTGGCAGTTTCCAGTTTGTTCTGGTAGTACTGGATGTTGTTGCCAAGTTCCTTGTAACTCGTGGCATTGGCGATAAGCTTCTTTCCGCTGTATTTGTCCTGGTTCCCCGATTTACCACTGCCGTTTCCGCTGTCTGTCGAGGGGGCGTTCTGTTTCTTATTGTTCTTCAAGGCAGTCTGGGCGTTCGCAGTCTTTGCCTTGGTGTTCGCTTGCGTGGCCTTTGTGTTTTTCTCCAAATCTGCCGTCTGCCTTGCTGTGGTCTCGTCCTTTATGCCGAAGAACTTCTTCACCCATTCCCATGCCTTCTTTATCACGGCACTCGCTTTTTCGAATGCCTTGACAAGAAAGTCCCATACAGCTGATGCAATTTTCTTCACCGCTGCCCATACAGCATCACAGATATTGCGAAAGGTCTCACAGTTATTGTACGCCGCTATCAATGCACCCACAAGTGCCGCTATAGCCATCACGACAATACCGATGGGGTTGGCACTGAGCACAAAGTTCAGGGCAATCTGTGCCACCTTCCAAATGTTGGATGCGACAGCCACCACCTTTGCTGCAGCTGCTTGCGCAAGCGTAGCCACCTTCACAGCTTTCAGTCCTGCCACCACAGTTTTGATGCCACCGCTGAGCTGCACCATACTCATGAGGGCGATGCCGCTATTAGCTATCCATTCCACATAAGGTGCGGAAGTACTGGCTATTGAGCCTGCCCAATCCATCATGGCGTGCATTTGGTTAGCGAGCGTCTGACGTAGGCTCTCTCCAGTCGATGCCATATTGTCGAAGGCTGCGTCTATCTCTCCTGCGGAGTTTGCCATCGCTCCAATGTTCTGCGAAAACTTTTCCTTTTGTTCGCCAGTCAGCGAACCGAGTAGTCGCATTGCGTCTGCACTGCCGAACAACTGTCCATAAATGGTTTGACTCAACTGTCCTGTCTTTGCCGAATACTCCTGTATGCTTGCATCCAAACCGAGCAGGAAGTTCTCTAAACCACCAGCAGCCTGAATACTGGCTGCATTAAAACCGATGCCCATCTCGTTGGCCGCTTTCGTAGCTTCCGCAGATGGCTTGATGAGTGAGTTGAGCACGGCAGCCAACTGAGTGGATACTTCCGCCGTGTCACCAGTCACACCCGTTGTAGTGGCGAACACTGCCATCAGTTCGTCCATGGAGACACCAAGCTGAGATGCACTACCACTCACACGGGGCAATGCCTGCGCCAACTGCTCAAAGCTGGTCACACCGTTCTTGGCCGTCATCTGTATCTTGTCTTGGATGTTTCCTGCTTGATCCCATTCCAGACCATAGTTCTTGATGAGCGTGGAAGTAACGGTCACCGTCTCTCCCAAGTCCGCAATACCACCAACCGCACTACGGCTTGATTTGTTGAGGAACTCTATCCAGTTATCCTCGGGCACGCCATTGGATATAACCTGGTATAAGCCGTTGGCAAGTTCCTCACGCGCAAGCGGTATGTTCTTGCTCAGTTCCGTTATCTGACCAGTCAGTGCTTCAAACTCGTCCCCACTCTTTCCTGCCATGGTGTTGGCACTGCGCATGGCGGTCTCAAAACTGTCGAAAGGCTCGGCAAGTCCGCCCACCATGTCGCTGAGGTCGCGGATCGAGCGGACGGCTGTATCGAACACGAGGCTCTTGTCTGCCATCTCGCGCAGTCTGTTGCCAGTGGCCACAGCGGTATTCCCCACCTCGGAGAGTATGTCGTCAAGACCGTCGGCTTCCACTGTCAGACGTTTCAGAACACCGCCGTCCTCGCTCTTGATGTTTATTCTAAATTCTACTGCTTTTGCCATTGTCTTTTCTTATTTCAGTCCGTAACGTTTCTTGGCTGCCTCAAAGCGTGCATTGAACTCGTCCTTGCTCACCTCCTCACGCTTTTCTTCCTGCTTTTCATCCCAAGGGAACGGTAGAACGTCATGCGCTTGAAGATTGCTTTTTGCATAGGGTTGGATGGCAAAGAGCGCCAACACTCTTGTGCGTTCCCACTCGTTGCGCTCCGCATCGCGCTTGGCTTCCGCCCATCGCTCCCATGCCTTGTAAAACTCAAAAGGGGTACATCGTTCAAAGTCTTCTCTGCTCATCCCGATGCACCCCAATGCCATACCCAACAGTTCCTCGACGCTTACTTCTTTTCCGCCTGGTTGGTCGTTTTTTTTTCTTCACCGCCCATATCCTCGTAGAAGGAGTTCGCTGCGTCGGGCTCCATAAGGTCAGCAAAGCTCTGGAAGTCGTAGTCAAACTCCACCTTGTCAGCATTGCACGCACTTTTCACGCAGCAGTAAACAAACAGTACCAGCTCGGAGATATTGGTTTTCTCCAGCTTGCTCACGTCCTTACCGCTCTCATTCTTGAAGCGCACCATTGCGCCCATGGTCACACGGCAAGGGAACTCCTTGTCGCCAACCTTGATTTTTGTCTTTTTCATACGCGATGTTGTTATTCAGTCTGCTGAGTGATGTCTGTGATACCCGTACCCACTTTATCCACCTTGCCGCAGTTCTGAAGCGTGATTGAATACTTGGCATCGTCACCAGCCTGTGCGTCAAGGTCAAGAGAGGTAATCAGATACTTGCCTTTATATCCGCCAGTGGCTTTACCTGTGCGTTTGTCTCCTTCACGCAGATTGTACGCTGCCTCCACTGGCTCACCCTTAAGCATTGCGTCCTTCAACTGGTCATACGATGGCACCTCATCCGTGCCGTCAGTAAGTACAACACCATCGGCGGTAATCTGTTCGGAGAAACTCTTGATGTAAGACTCCTTCCACTTGCCACCAGATGCCTCTTTAGTCACACGCTCACCGGTCTCCGCTGATGTGGACACCTTACAACCGGTGGAAAAGCCGAGGGCATTGGTACCCATGGAAAGGATAAGGTCAGTTCCGTCTAAAACACTTTTTGCCATATCTTTCTTGTTATGATTGTTAATACTATGCCGGTCGCCACTCCGACAATAAAGGCGATGAGAAGCATCTTCCACGGATTTGA
>OJNW01000604.1_pt1 | contig 22698 bp, 23 predicted proteins | sample 1597951 | NCBI WGS metagenome assembly OJNW01 (sample SAMN01915212, study PRJEB22387) | human gut metagenome | isolation source: stool | host: Homo sapiens | place: USA | reverse complement strand
GAACGTTTTCCCCGTTCCGGACGGCGACACCGGCACCAACATGAGCATGACCATGGGCGCCGCCCGTGAGGAGCTTTTGCACAACAGCTATACCACCGTGGGCGATGTGGCCGGCAAAGCGGCCTCCGCGCTGCTGCGGGGCGCCCGCGGCAATTCCGGCGTGATCACCTCGCTGTTGTTCCGTGGCTTCAGCAAGGGGCTAAAGCACAAAAGCGAAGCCGGCGCCGCCGATCTGGTGGAAGCGCTGGAGATCGGTGTGGCGGCCGCCTACAAGGCCGTGATGAAGCCCACCGAGGGGACCATCCTGACGGTGGCAAGAGTGGCTGCCGAAAAGAGCCGGACCGCCCTGACCGACACCATGGAGCCGCTGGAGATATGGGATCTGATCATCCAATATGCCGAGGAGGCGCTGGCCCAGACCCCGGAGCAGCTGCCGGTACTGAAAAAGGCCGGTGTAGTAGATGCCGGCGGGCAGGGACTGGTGTACATCCTGAAGGGGATGCGGCAGGTCTTTGCCGGGGAGGGCGTGGTGCCCGGTATTGCCGGTGATACCGCTGCCGCCCCCGCTGAGGAGGCTGCCACTGTGGTGAACGCCGCTGGCGAGGTGGAGGAAGTGGACATCAACAACCCCTACTGCACCGAGTTCCTGGTGATGCGGGATGACCCCAAGCATGACCCCGCCGGGCTGCGGGCTTATCTGGAATCCATCGGCGACTGCGTAGTGGTGGTGGACGATGATGAGATCATCAAGTGCCATGTGCACACCGCCCACCCGGGCCTGGCGCTGGAAAAGGCCGGGACCTACGGCATGCTGACCAAGCTGAAGATCGAAAACATGATAGAGCAGCACAAGGCGCAGGTAGCCAGCGTAAAGGAGCAGCAGAAAGCGGCGGCTCCCCAGGCGGCGGAGATAGACCCGGCGCTGACGGCGGGCTTTGTGGCGGTGGCGGCCGGCGACGGCGTGCAGCAGCTGTTCCGTGATTTGGGCGTCCAGCAGATCGTGAGCGGCGGGCAGACCATGAATCCCTCCACTGAGGATATTCTGCACGCGGCAGAGCAGGTGCCCGCTATGGATGTTTATGTTCTTCCCAATAATAAAAACATCGTGATGGCGGCGGAGCAGGCCGCGCGGCTGGCCCGGACCAGCGGGGTGCGGCGCATCCATGTGGTGCCGACCACGACCATCCCGCAGGGGATCAGCGCCATGATGGCCTATGATGAAAGCGCCGAGATAAAGGACAATGTGGAGGCGATGCAGGAGGCGGCCGAGCACGTGCAAAGCGGCTCGGTGACCTTTGCGGCGCGGGACAGCGACTACGACGGGCATCAGATAAAGGAAGGCGAGCTGCTGGCGCTGGAGAACGGCAAGGTGGCCTTTACCGGGACCGATCTCGGCTCGGTGACGGCCAAGGTGGCCAAGGACCTGATGCGGGAGGACAGCCAGTTTATCACCCTGCTGTACGGCGCCGGTGTGAGCGAGGAGCAGGCTGCCGATGTGGAGGAGGCGGTGCGCTCCCTGCTGCCGGAGGAGGTAGAGCTGACGGTGGCCTATGGCGGGCAGCCGGTGTACTATTTCCTGATCTCCGTAGAATAAGAAATGATGACTCCCCCTGGCCGGAAGGCTGGGGGAGTTTTTATATCTGCAAGGGGAACGGCGGGCCGCAGGGGTTATAAAAGAGCCCCGGTCGCACAAACCGGGGCTTTGGCATATTTATGGCTGGGGATAAGGCCAAGGAGGCGTGATATAATCGCAGAGGATGGTGTAAAGCGGAGAGAAAATATCCTCCAGGTAGTGGGGAGCGGTGCTGCGCAGCAGGGTGGGCAGCTCTCGGCACAGCGGCAGCGAGCAGACCGCGGCGGTGCCGCCCTCGCTGCTGATAAGCCGCAGGGAGCCGCCATGGGCTTCCAGCACCCGGCGGGCCAGCGGCAGGCCCAGCCCCGGTGACTGATACGGCAGACCGTCCTTATCGTGGGAACGGTAGGGGGTAAAGACCTCCTCCAGCTGCTCCGGCGGGATGCCCCGTCCCTCATCGAGGATGGTGAGGATGGCCTGATCCCCGGCCACACTGCCCCGCACCGTTACTGGAGCCGTTGCGTCATCGGCGGCGTCCAGGCCATTGCAGATGAGATGCAGAATAGCCCGCATAAGCATTTCGGCATCTCCCCGCACCATGTCATTCTCCTCCGGGAGATCGTAGCACAGGGTACGGCCATTGGCGCCCAGCAGCAGCCGGGTGCTCTCCAGGCACTCCTGCAGCTGCTGCCACAGCGGGAACACCGCGGCATTGGGGGGCAGTTCATAGCATTCCACCGTGCTCAGGCTATCGGCCAGGCGCAGCAGGCGGTAGCCATCCCGCAGCAGCACCTCCAGCTCCTGCCGCAGGTAGGGGGTCAGCATTTCCTCGTGAGCGGCGATGGCCCGGATGCGGGTGAACAGATCGGTAAGGGGGCGGCGCATGGCTGCGGAAAGCGCCAGGGTATCCTGCGGGGTAAGATCCAGCTGATCCTGTGCCATGTGGCCGCCCTCCTTTTTCGACAAATTTCGACAATATCATCTTACCATAAATTAACGGCGCTGTCACTCCTTTTTTAGCAAATGGAGCAAATCTCTACTATTATTTCCGTTATGGGGCCCGCAAACAGGCCAAAAACCAAATAATCGTTGCCAAAGGGGGAATAATTTGTTATACTTCCGGGGGAAAAGCACTTGCAGTTTGCAAAAGAATGTTATAAAATAAACAATGTAAGGCATAACCCCCTAAAAAACTATAAGGAGAGATTTTTTATGGCAATCAAGATCGGTATCAACGGATTTGGCCGTATCGGCAGACTGGTATTCCGCGCCGCCATGGAGCAGCCGGAGAAGTACGAGGTGGTTGCGATCAACGATCCCGCCATCAACCGCGACTACATGGTTTACATGACCAAGTACGATACCATTCATGGCCGCTTTCATGGCACTGTGGAGATCAAGGACGAGAAGTTCACCGTCAACGGCAAGGCCATTGAGGTCTTTGACCTGATGAACCCTGCTGAGATCCCGTGGGGCAAGGTAGGCGCTGACTATGTAGTGGAATCCACCGGCGTATTTACCACCACCGAAAAGTGCAAGGCCCACCTGGAAGGCGGCGCCAAGAAGGTCATCATCTCCGCCCCCGCCAAGGATGCTGAGACCCCCACCTTCGTTATGGGCGTAAACCAGAATACCTACACCAAGGATATGAAGGTCGTTTCCAACGCCAGCTGCACCACCAACTGCCTGGCTCCTCTGGCCAAGGTCATCAACGACAACTTTGGTATCGTTGAGGGCCTGATGACCACCGTACACTCCACCACCGGCACCCAGAAGACCGTAGACGGCGCTTCCAAGAAGGATTGGCGCGGCGGCCGTGCCGCTGCCGGCAATATCATCCCCTCCTCCACCGGTGCTGCCAAGGCCTGCGCCCTGGTTATCCCCGAGCTGAAGGGTAAGCTGACCGGTATGTCCTTCCGCGTTCCCACCCTGGATGTTTCCGTTGTGGATCTGACCGTTTCTCTGGCTAAGCCCACCACCTATGAGGAGATCTGCAAGGCGGTAAAGGCTGCCTGCGAGGGCGAGATGAAGGGCATTATGGACTACACCGATGAGGATGTGGTTTCCTCCGACTTCTACACCGATCCCCATACCTCCATCTTTGATGCCAAGGCCGGCATCATGCTGAACGATCACTTTGTGAAGCTGGTTTCCTGGTATGACAACGAGTGGGGTTACAGCAACAAGCTGCTGGATCTCATCGGCCATATGGCGGAAGTGGACGCCCAGTAATTTCATTATAGGAAAAAAGCTCCTCGTAAGAGGAGCTTTTTTATATCACAGGGCAGTTTGGACGGATATTTAGCAAAAAAAAGAAGCCCCGGGCTGCTGCGCCGCGGGGCTGTTCCTTTTATTCGGGTTTTGATTTTTGCCGGGACTGGGTAATGCGCACCAGCGCACCGACCGCCATGACCAGGGCAAAGAAGCCCAGGTAGTACAGTGCCTGGATGCCGTATGCCACAAACGCGCAATACACCATAAAGCAGCAGCCCAGGATGGCCACCACCGGCAGGATGTACCGCATAAGGGGCTTGCTTCCCTTGGAATGGACCATGACCGAGATAAACATGGGAATATAGCCGGCATACAGGGTGATAATGGGCAGTTCATCGGGTTCCCAATTGAAGAAGGAGGGGCCCATGCCGTGGATGAAGAAAAAATGCCAGTAGGAGTACCACAGCAGCGCGATGATGATGCCGAACCAGGCGGAATTCGTGGCCATATCGGTCTTTTTATCCACACGGGCAAAAAACCGCGGCGCGATGCCCTCTCCGCGGACGCCCAGCGAGTAGGCCCCGCGGGCGCAGCCCATCATCAGGCCATTGGTAGTACCCAGGCAGCTGATAACAATAAATACAAATACAATGGTACCGGCGGCCGGGCCAAACAGATTGCCGAAGGCCTTTTCCGGGAGCATATCCCCTGCTGCCATCATCTCGGCGGTACTCATGCTGCCGGTAAGGCCCACGAAGTAGGCCATGTAGATAACGACCACAATGAGCGCACCAAGGGACAGCGCCAGCGGGAGGTTCTTTTTGGCATTGTGCAGCTCGCTGTTGATGGAGGTGGCAATGATCCAGCCCTCATAAGCGAAGGCAAAGGCCACAATGGCGCCCATCAGGCCGCTGCCCTGGGAGGCTATCTGGGCGCTGGCCGCGGTAAAGGCCTCCACGGTGAGGCCATTGGAAAGGCCGGTGATGGTGCCCGCAACGGCCATCAAAATAAGGGGGATAAGCTTGATAACGGTAGCGGAGACCTGCAGCTTGCCGGCCAGCCGGGGAGCATAGGCATTGATGAGGCCATCCGCCAGCAGGATGCCGAAGCCGACCCAGTAATGGGCCATCCCCGCTACCGGAAAGCCAAACAAAATGGCCGCATACTGGGAGGTGACCCAGCCCAGCGTGCTGGTGATGGTGGGATAATAGATCAGCGTCATGAACCAGGCCACATAGTAGGCGTAGCCGCGGCCCAGCGCCGCCTCGGCGTAATCTACCACGCCATTGACCTTCTCGTACCGGGAGGCCAGATTGGCAAACACAAAGGAGCAGATGAGCATAATGGCGCCCACAATGCCGACGGTGAGCAGGCTGCGGCCCATATCACCGTTATTATTGGCCAGCACCTTGGTGGCCTTAAAAAAGATGCCGCTGCCGATGACGATGCCCACGACCATGGAAATGGCGGTAAACAGGCCATAGCGTTTCTGCATGCTGTTTTCCACGATAAAACCCTCTTTCTTACTGGATGTCACACAAATTACGGCAACTTTTCGCCGTATTTTTACTATTGTATGTGAGGCCGGGGGAAATGTCAATGCCTTTGATAGGCAGTTTTGCAGTGCCAAGGGCAGCTAAATGCGAAGTGTTTTTTCTGAGAAAACACATTTCGCGGTTCGTGTGCGCCAGCGCTGGTTAATTTATTTTTACTGATAGAAATATTGAAATTCATGCAGAAATTTCTTGCATTATAAAAAGGTGGCAGATACCAAAGCCGGCATCTGCCACGGGAATATGGCCCAATAGGACTTAAAAAATGACGGTGAGCAGCATCTTGAAGCGCTCTTCGCCAAAGACGGCATGAGGAAAGCCGGCAGGCATTACGATGCTTTCGCCCTCATGCAAGATGTGGGGGACGCCATCCACGGTAAAGCGGCCAGTGCCCTCCAGCACCTGCACCATGGCATCACCGCCGGAGACATGGGTGCTGATCTCCTCACCCTTTTCGAAGGAAAACAGGGTAAGGCTGACGGCGTTATTTTGGGCCAGCGTTTTGCTGACCACCTGGCCGGGCTGGTAATCGATCTGGGAAGCCAGAGTCATCCGCTCGTTCTTGGAGATATTTTTCATACCGCTCATAGGGCACGCTCCTTTATATATTGGGTGATATTTTTATTATAGGCTATTCGGGCGGGATATGCAACCGGCCGGTTGACTTTCCGGCCAAAATCCAGTATACTATTAGGGCTGTCAAAAACGGATTTGCGATGCAAAGTGAATACCGTATCGGGGTGTAGCGCAGTTGGTAGCGCGCTTGCTTTGGGAGTGCCGTGGCGGTATCCGGGACAGAGTAATGTGAAACGCCGGAAAGCCTTGTAACACCTGCGTTTGCGGGACTTTCTCCGATTGCCGAAAGCGGCATAAAAGCAGCTTTGACCACAGGAATGACCACAGACAGAAAAAACTTTATTTTTACCGTTCGCCGTGGTATCATGGCAGGAAAGTGAATATCCGGGTGTAGCCTATCGGTTAGGCACTTGGTTTGGGACCAAGGTCAGGCTGGTTCGACTCCAGTCACTCGGACCAAAAGTCTCTGAAATCGTTGATTTCAGAGACTTTTTCTTTGTTTATTGCGGCGCAGGATTTGAGCGTAAATGCTATGCAAGCATAGACTTGCATAGCCACAGATTATCTCTATTTGAAATCTTGATATCAATATGATATAGTTATTTTATAGTTATGCGTTCGGAGGGAGACACAATGGCACAACAGTTACTTTCTGTAGAACAAGTAAAAGAGGCTCTTGGCATTGAAACTTTTCGTAATTTGTCTAAAGAGAAAATTATGGAATTTGTTTCGCTTATCCCAAACATGGACAAGGACGTAGCTATGTCCATTATCAATCAATTCCCTGCATATGCAGAAATGGCGGGCGGCATGATTGTCAAATTGGACGAGATGTGCGATACTGCTATGGTAAAAGCAGGAGAAAGTCAAAAAGAATCTATTTCCGCCTATAAAATGATTCTCGCTGATTTAGGCGAGTTGTTGAAAAAAGATGATATCACTCCAGAAGAACGCACTCTTATTACTGACAAGATGATTTTGGTAGCGGATAAGATTGCTGCAAAAGATTCAGAATTTAAAACTTTCTTGCTTAATGTAATAAAGACTGCTACTCCCTATATCGGAGGAGCGTTAATGCTGGGAGCCGTTATACTTGGCGTAAATGCTAAAGGTAACAAAATCCCCAGCCTTAAAAACTAAGTTGATAGAACAGCTGCCGCAAGCGCAAGGCCGTATTTCGGTTTTTGCTTGCGGTCGTTCTTTGTTTACTATCTTAAGCTGCGAGCGAGTCAACATGTGTTCTGTGCAAAAGTATGCTTGTTTTTCTTGCTATTGCAAGAAAATAGAGATATTATAAATATATTAATCTTGGGATTTGACTCACGAGGAGGTATAGCTATGACAGAATATCCCTATATGACATCTAACAATAAGATTTCGATGATAATTGAAAGCCTCCAAGCAGCAGCTAAACCAGCCAAATTTACACTGGATTTTCTGCGGAATATGGGCTATACCAGCACTAACGACCGTGGAATTGTGCCTCTTTTTAAAAAGCTCGGATTTTTGACCGATGGTTTGCCACGGCAAAACAGCGTCGATTGGAAGCCCTGAAACTGCCCGCACTGCGGGCAGTTGTGGCTCGCCCTGACGCAGAAAAGCGTCAGGGCTTTCTCCTGCTTTTCTTTCGTCGGCGGCAAATCGGTCCGATTTTCGGTCATCCCGCCCGGTCAAGCATCCACGGCGCATCACCCCCTTCCGGGCAGAACACGCTGCGGTAGGTACTGATGTCCGGCACCATGCCCTGCTCCAGCATGATTTCGCTTTTCAGCAAGCGCACACACAGCTCCGCATAGACCCTCCGCATCTCATCTCTACACCGACGAGCAACAGACTTTTGCTCATCGGTCAGGTTGCCGTAGTGTTCATCGCAGAGGAACAGGCGAAGCTCCTCTTCATTAATGGGTTCGACATGATCCTTGTTCCACGCCCACCGAATGTAGCGCACCGTGTCGTGCGTGCGTCGGATAACCATCATCGGGTCATGGTCTACGATAAAGTTTGCGATCTGCTGCATCATGCGCTCTCTTCCTCCTTCTTCTCGTTCTGCCGATTCAACTCGGCCAATCGTTTCTCTGCCTTTGCCCGCTCCATGTCACGCTCCGCCTGAAGAAACTGCCGCTGATAGTTCAGCTCCAGCGCTTCCTGAATGGGACGGATGGTGTAGACAAGACTTCCGTTGCGCACGCGGCCGTCCTTCGTGATGATGGTGCTGGGCTCGGTGCGGATGAGCCCCTTCTCCTCCAGACCGGCCACATACTTCCGCACGGTGTTTTCGCTCAGCTGCACTGCCTTTCCGATGGTGCGGTAGCTGGGATGGCACTGGTAGGTCCTGCGATCCTCGCAGCGCAGAAGGTAATTGTAGACGGCGATCTCATGAGAGCTGAGACCGAGGTTGAACACCTCGTTTGGCACGAGGTAGTAGTGCTTGTTCGGATCCCGCTTGGGCCAACGCTGGAACATCAGGCATCACCTCCTGTCTGCGCGTCTACCCACTGGCAGAACTTTTCTTTGGGCACCAGAATGCGGTTGCCGATCCGCAGCGCGGGAAAGCCCGTCTCGTGCATAAGCTCATAGGCGCTGGAGATGGACACGCCCAGCACCTGCGCTACCGTGTTCGCATTGAGGAACAGCGGCAACTGGTCATAGTTGGTGAATGTGGATTCTTGCATTGGATTCCTCCTTTATAATTTTTGATGTTTGTTGACGGAAGCTGCAACGCAGCCTATAGGCATCACTCCTTTCAGTTCGATTTGAATACAGAGAATTGCTCCCTGCTAAATGCCTTAAAAAAATCCCTCCACTTATCGCGGAGGAAAACATGTTTTGCACACCCTGTTTTAGAAAATTTTTTCTTTGTCTATCGCGGCGTATCTTTTGAGACAGCAAATAGAAGTTCCATACCATCCAACAGCTTCATGAGGGACAATTCTAACATTCCTCTACCTATTGCCGTTCTTCAGCAATTTTTGGGCCTTTTTCTATGCGATCCACACGCTTAAAAATCGTTTTCATGTTCATGCCGGATATCCTAAAATATACGCCATTCCGTTTCTTTGAATCCCATACATACTATGGACGCAAAAAGGGAGCCGCGCCAATTGGCGCGGCTCCCTGAGTTGAGTGTTCGGTTTTACATTCCCAGCGTCGGTGAGGTGTGCTGCTCCTGCTCCATCAGAAGTTCCAAGCTGTAATCCAAAATTTTCTCCTTGCGCTCGGTCAGCATGGTCAGGTAGAATTCACGCTGGATCGGCAGCAGTTCAGTGACACCTTCGAGAAAGTTATAGATCGCGTCGAGGTCGATTCTTGAACAGACACGCTTGAGCGCCTCATTGCAATCAGGATTCTTCAGTGAGGAGATGTAATCGAAATAAGATATCTTTTTCCCGCCTTCTTCGATAGAGGAAGTTGGGAAGGTATAGATGCGTTGGTCAATTTCCGCTTCATCTTGCAGCACGTTTTTCATCCGTTCCAAATCAAGCTGCGGGTATAGGCAGGAACCGCAATCATAGACCGGCGCCAGCTCTGCCTGCTGCTTTTCCTCATCCACCAGGAATCCCCAGTTGCCGTTGTGCCGGTCGAAGTTTCCGAGGAACGCATCCGCAATAAACATATCCCAGAAAAATTGCCACAGCTCATCGGAGGGATAAATACTCTGCTCCTCGATGGCCTCCAGAATGGAGGACAGTTCTTTTCCATAACCGTTCTGTTCACTGTTGATGCAGGTGTTTTTCAGATGGGCAAACTCGATGAGCCGTTTTCCGCCCTCTGTAAAATCCCGACAGGCAACTACCAGCTTTGTTTTGCCGCGGCTGTCCGTATAGTTTCCGAGGAGAGTTTCCTGTGTCCGAAATCCCAACATTTCAAAAATATGACAGGCGACATATTCGCTGATACAGCCGTTGCTGTAGCTCATATCCCGATTCCTGCTGGGCTTTGGCGGGAACTTGAGCATATAACTGTGTCCTTGATAGGTGATATTGATTTTATTACCATTGGCTCCGCCATAGGCGCGGAAGCGGTTGACTGGGCAGTTGGTAAAATCAATCACAGGTTCTCACCCCCTCATAAATATTTTGCACGAAGATAGTCTGCCTGCTCCTGCGTGATGGCATTGCTCCATTGATTGGAATTGATCGCGCTATATAATTCTCCCCACAGGCAGTCCATATAAGACACTTTGTCTTTTTCGCCCTGAATGTACTCACGGAGCGCTTTATCCAAACTGGCGGGCAGATTCTTTTCCAAATAGGTTCGGTCAGTCGGCTTGCCACCATGCATTTGCGGTTTCTCCACGGTCAGCGTAATGAGCTGCTCCATCGGGATACCCAGTGCGGAGGACAGCTTCATCAATGTTCCGGCACTGCATCGGGAAAGCGTTGTCTTGCCGGAGCAAATGTCCGCCAGCGTTGCCCAAGGCACACCGCTTTTCTTGGAGAGCTGGTAGCGGGAAAGGTTCTTTTCCCGCAGTATCTGTTGGATCGTCATATACATCACCGCTTTTATTATATCGGTACGCCGATAATCAGTCAAGAGAAAACATCTCACTCCCCCTGACCAAACTGTTTGTTTGCATTTGCCCTCCCCAAAACTGTTGACTATTACGATACAGACAGCGGGACAAGCCTTCATGGCCTGTCCCGCTGCTTTCTCTGCCCGGATTGAGAGTGTTTTCCTTGTCTATGGCGGCTCAACCGTTGAACTGCTGCCTATGCTCTACTCCTCGTCATCATCAGACCATGAGGAGATCATGTGAATATCGCCTGTGTCCATATCCATTGCCATGTGATCTCCCATGCGCATCATGAGATCCCCATCGGAGTCCATCGCCATATTATCCGAAATGTTCATGGCGAAGTCGCCGTCATCGTAGTCAAAAAATCGATTGCACACTGTACCCACCTCCTCTATTGAAATATCTGTTATAAACCTCATTCACCGCTTCCACACACACCACAAAGGATGGGTGGTTACAATCCTGCCAAGACAGATACATGTTTTTCTTCTCACGATACCTGTCACGAACCTCCTGCCATAAGCCTTCTTCCTTTATTTCATCCGCCTTATCTTTCACCTGATGAGAGTTCGGCACTTCGTTCCATGTGTACTGATTCCAAGATTTATTATGCACTAACCGCATATAGTTCCCGTTTGGGTTTTTCTTGATAATCGCAACATCAAAGCTGAATTCAACATTTGGAGTATCCTTAAAATGCAGCAGTGCAGTCAAACAAGAAGTTGAATCTTGTGCATCCGAAAAGAACTTTCCGCCCACCGCTTTGTTAAGGGCATTTCTAATTGTATCTTTCAGCAATCGCGGGTCGCGATACTCGTTATCTGCCTTCATGATCAAAAGATTGTAGTCAAGGTCATATGGACCATCCCCGTTTCTCGTGATCATATTCCTTGCGCCGCTTCCAACAAGCGAAAACTGTGCAGAAATACCCTTCTCCTTCAGCAGCTCGCAGGTTTCCTTCAGGACATTCGAGCAATCCGAACGATAGCGCTTTGCTTCGGATTCGCAAACAAACTCATACGCCATACATACTCTCCTTCTCGCCCATGCCATCCATTCAACCTCGGGGTTAAATCATCATAGAATAGCATAGAAAGTTTGATTGTCAATAGCGACTTGACTCTATTTTGAATGTTCTCCGCATATTTCACCCTATGATCCCAATTTTGTTGCCGTTTTCGTAAATGTCCGTGCCATCTTTGCTGTGATTAGGTCCCTCGTACTCTACCCATCCGAAGCCCGCCACATAGACTTTGTCGCCGGGGTGCAGTTCTTTAGAAGGCTGTGGCGGAGTTGGCTCTGGTGCGGAATTCTTAGCGGGTGCCTGCCCCGTGGAAAGCTGGAGTTCGGAAGCTACGGGTGTTTCAATAGGCCCTGTCTTCGGTTCAGGTTGCTCTTCTTGGGGCGCTTCTTGTTGCGGAATCGTTCTTTTTTCCTTCTCTGCCAGTGTTGCTGGTTCCTCAATTTCCGCAACGGTCGCTTCCTTGGCGCTCACAGCGGTTTCTGCGGCTGGGACGGGTGTTTCCTCGACCGCGTTGTCATGTGGCCACACAGCGGCGCACAGGGCGACACATGCGGCAATCATTGTCACTATGATGAGTTTCTTCATTTCTCTTCCTCCTTAGATGCGAAACGAGCGCCTGATCCCATTGCCGTTTGGCAGGAGACTGAGCGCTCGTTTTCGTAGTGATTCAATTCTACGGAGAGTTTCCACGCCAGTTCAAATCCAGCGATAAAGCTGTCGATGGAGGTCTCCTCCGCAATACGGTCTTTTGCGTCGATGATCTGGAGCACCAGCCGACGCTCCGGCTTTCCCAACGCACCGCTAAGTGCTTGATGGCATTCCTCGATTTCCTGTTTCTGAGCTGGAAGTTCAGGTGGGGTGTAGAAACAGTCGTATAGGTCTTTTAGCAGCTTGTATTTCATGCGCTCGCCTCCTTGCAGCACAAACATATACCACAGTTCGACGGAAACAGCTACTGAAACTTTTAAGAAAAATAGCGGCTGGAACATTACGTTTCAGCCGCTATTTTGGCTGTGGGGTATTCGTGGTGCGCTCTCGCAGGTTAACTAAGCACCTACACAGATTAGCTATCTTTCTTTTCGTAAAACTGCATGGCTACATTGAATGCATCCAGAAATTCTTCTCTGGAAGTAGGTTTGTCAAACAACGGATAATCAGTAATCAGGCGGTATCCTTTCAACGCATAGGCGTTAAGGGTTTTAATTCCATCCTCAGACAGCAGAGTATCATTGTTGCTAATATACTGTAGCATAATCTGCTCCAACTTAGGGCTCTGCGTATCGATGCCGAGTCTTCTGGCCTCAGATGCCACCAGTAACCCAGCAATTTGTGCTTTACAGTCACGATATTGAACTGGGTACCTTTCAACAAGATCCTTCAACTCAGAAGTATCCTCGTCGATTTGGCCTGCTGCCATGCCAATCAATGCACAGCAGTAGTACACATCGAATTGGATAAACTTATCTGCAACATCCCTGATCGCTTGGATCGCCTCATCATCAAATCGCGGAGTTTTATAATCATCCCATGGAAGCTTTTTGCCTTTGACCTTATGGTAGGTTTCAACGAGTGCACGACATGTAAGGTCGCCCTCCTCGTCCCACATCTTGTCAATTGCTTTCAGTTCAGCTTCTGTAATCAGCTCCATGCCTGTCCTGTTTTCGAGGTCGAGGAGTTTTTCGAGAATGAGGCATCGCGCTTCAAGCGTAAACGGTCCCATTCCAAAGCTTCCGTCTGACTTCTTATAGACAGAACCGTTGCGGCGCTTAGAATCTCGATATTGACTATTCTCCCGCATTCTGAGCAATTCGTTTCTGAATTCTCTAAGCGGAATTAGTTCCGTAGCACCTTTGTTGATGAAGTTCTGTAACGACTTATCCTCTTTCACCATGGTGCAGCACCAGCACCCAAATCTGGAGTTGCCGGTTACCGGAATTTTCTCGCGGTCGACCTCACCCAAAACACTCTTTTCTTCACCAAGGTTTTCGCCCTGGTAAAGGCTGAACAAATACTTCATGTCACTTCCCCAAGGACTTCTGCAATCGCCTTTTAAGAGGAATTCCCAGACCAAATCGTTAGGGATTTCAGTGATAGGATTGTAGACATAAGCATTGGGAATGTCATTATGCATATTCAGCAGTTTGCCTTCGATTTCCCGTGCGGTAATGGTCTTCATTCGAGTTAGACTTTCGCCCTTGCGGACGCCGAGAAGAATGATGATTTCGCCGCTCTCCTTGATTCGCTCGTTGACAAACTTATTCATCGGCATGATTTTCAGCCTGTCTGTACACCATCTGAATCCGGGAGGCTCTGGGGTGGGATAGCCCAGGCCAATGACCCGGCTCCAGAATGTCTGTTCCGGCTCCGGGTAGATCACACTGGCTTTGATGTTGAGACGATCTTTTCCCGCTGCTCGGTTGATGTTATCCGAGGATGAGTGCATGTAATTCTTTACGATGGGATTTTCAACCATCGTGTCGGATGTAATGACATGAACGGTTTTGTCAAGCTTAGCGCCAGCATCCTTTAACCGCTTCATGGCTTCATATACAAGACTGACCAGCAAAGTAGAATCTTTGCCACCGCTGTAGCCAATAAGCCACGGACGGCTGTCGTGCTTGTAGACGATCATAATTTCTTTGATAATATCTTCAAATACTTGAAACTTAAGTTTCTCGTCCTGGCTACCGATGAGATTAGACGGCATCTTGAAGATTACGCAGAACACGAGCCAAATCCGAATCTTTGGTATGGCCTTTTAGGTGCACTTGAGACAGAGCAGAGAGAGCGTGCCCATCGTCAGGCAAGAAAAATTAGACCTTGCCCAACCTGTGGGAAGCCCTTGGAGGTCATGAGTATTACCGACAACGGACATTCACCTGGCGGCTTCGATGTAATTGCTCATTGCCAGAATTGCCATTCTGATTACGAGTGGTTCTGCGATAAGGATGGTAACACCTCAGACATGAAGCAGTATTTCTTTGGCTAAGGCGAGTGTGTTTCGGCAGAAACCTTTTGGTGTATTCCTTGTCTATAGCGGCTCAACCCTTGAACTGTACGCCAACTTCCGTAAAGCGATTAAACGGACCGCACCTGCTCATATGAACAGGTGCGATCCTCTAAAATATTGCTTTTATTGAAGGGAATCTAATTCAGCCTGAAATAGCAGGTATTCTTCCCACGACCTTCTTTTTTCAGTTCTCCGGCTGCAACCAGTTTCCGCAGAGCACCCTCAATGGAGCTGTCACTGAGCGTTGGGCAAAGCTCTCGGATATCCTGTTTGTTGAACCGCCCGATTCTGTTTTTGCTTGCTCTGCGCACCATTTCCAGTGCGGGCAGCTTGGTTTCCACAAGCGCTACACGATCCTCAAAGTCCTTATAGGCCGCAAGGATTGTTCCAAGCAGATATTTGATAAAGGGTACTACATCCTCCGTGCCTTCGTGCCAGCCGGTTTGCGCCTGTGCAAGCGCATCGTAGTACAAATCCTTGTTTTTGGCGATTTTGGCTTCAAGGGAGATATACTTGCCAACATAAAAGCCGTTTCGGTACAGAAGCAGCGTCGTGAGCAAGCGGCTCATTCTTCCGTTTCCGTCATTGAAGGGGTGGATGCACAAAAAGTCATGGATGAAAACCGGGATTGCAATCAACGGCTCCAGTTCCATATTCCCAATCACACGGTTGTATTCCTCGCAGATTCTGTCCAACGCTTCCGGCGTTTCATAAGGGGCAAGCGGCGTGAACAGCGTTTCCACATGACCGTCCGGATAGGTGGCAGTGATATAATTCTGCACACTTTTTGTGCGGCCCGCAAGCGGGTTGTTTATGTGACTGTACAGGATTTTATGAAGCTGCAGGATATAGTTCTGCGTAATTGGAATCGCATCAAAGCTCTCGTGAATGATACTCAGCACATCGCGGTATCCGGCAATTTCCTGCTCGTCACGGTTCCTCGGCGTAGTTTTCTCTTCGATGAGCTGCCGGATTCGGGTACTCGTGGTGACGATGCCCTCAATGGCATTCGATGCCTCGGTGCTCTGTATCTTGGCAATCTCCACGAGCTTTTCGAGTTCCTCCGGGCGCTGCTTCAAATACAGTTCCTGCTTTCCAGCTTCCTTGTATATGGCTGCAATCAGGCCAAGAACATCCGAGTCCCACTTCTGTTCCTTAATTGCAGAGTAATTGAAGGTTCTCATTCCCTCACCTCCATTTGTTTTCCCTTAAATAATAACGCAAAATAAGGGAATAGTCAATGGGCTGTGCTATAAATCCCTTACTATTATACCTGTATTAAGGGATTTATACTCAGGGAGCAAGAAAAGTACCTCTGCCTATCTTCCCGCCTATTCTTTGTCTATAGCGCCGCAGCTTCAGAGCTGCCACTCCCGCAGAAACCACTTGCATAACCGCCTGCTCAGAGTTACAATGCAGCCAACAGCAACACAAAACGCTTCCCGTCCGGCCCCGGTAACAGTTCACCGGAAACCGGGCGGGAAGCGTTTTTGACCACATAGATTACCACAGACGGCTCCGGAACACTCGGAAACAGTGGAGATAAGAGCGCCAAAGAGTAAGTAAAACAAATAGAAAATGACTAAAAACCGCCAAAAACGAGCAGAAAAAGTGTTCCCAATAGGTTTGGGAGCAAGATGCCGGGTGTTCGAATCACCTCACTCCGACCATACAGGAAAGACCGCCTTTCGGGGCGGTCTTTTGCGATATTAAGCAAACAGTAGAGCACGCCTTGCGTCCATCCGGCGCTTGACTGCCCGATTCTGTTTACCGTCGCTCCCAATGCTGCCGCTTACAGCTTTCTCTTCACCACCATCGGCACCCTCATCGTCAAGCTTCTGTGGCCCCTCTTTGCTCTGCCCATGGTTATCCCCGGCATCATACCCCATTTCCCCGCCGCCCGCCCATCTCTGCCACAAATTCCCCTATCTGTGCATTGACTTTTCCCCTTCTCCCGCACTAAAATATAATGGAATAGGTGTTTGTTTAGATAGACACCCAAGCTATCCAAACGGAGGAACTGCCCATGAAAGAAGTCAAATCCCCAAAGAAACCGCTTATTTACTATTACTGCATTGTCCTGCTGGTTCTTATGGTGTTCAATTCCTTTATCGTGCCGCTTATCGCCAGGCAGCAGATCAAGGAAGTGGACTACGGCACCTTTATGTCCATGACCGAAAAGGGCGAGATCGGCAAGGTGGAGATCGAAAGCAACCAGATCCTTTTCACAGATAAAGACGGCCAGAATGTCTACAAGACCGGCGTGATGGACGACCCGAACCTCACCGAGCGTCTGTATGCCTCCGGCGCCCAGTTCGCCACCGAGATCGTGGAGGAAGCCTCCCCGCTGATGAGCTTTTTCCTGACATGGGTCCTGCCGGTCGTGCTTTTTGTCGCCCTCGGCCAGCTCCTCTATAAGAAGATGATCGAAAAGATGGGCGGCGGCCCCAATTCCATGATGTTCGGTATGGGCAACAGCAGCGCCAAGGTCTATGTCCCCTCCACCGACGGCGGCATCCGCTTTGCCGATGTGGCAGGTGAGGACGAAGCCAAGGACAATCTTCAGGAAATCGTCAATTACCTGCATGACCCCAGTAAATATAAGGCCATCGGTGCTTCGATGCCCAAGGGCATCCTGCTGGTGGGCCCTCCCGGAACCGGCAAGACCATGCTGGCAAAGGCAGTTGCGGGCGAAGCAAATGTGCCCTTCTTCTCCATTTCCGGCTCGGAATTTGTAGAAATGTTCGTGGGCATGGGCGCTTCCAAGGTTCGCAATCTGTTCGACCAGGCAAAGGAAAAAGCCCCCTGCATCGTTTTCATCGATGAGATCGATGCCATCGGCCAAAAGCGCAGCGGCGGCCAATATGGCGGCAATGATGAGCGCGAGCAGACCCTCAACCAGCTTTTAACCGAAATGGATGGCTTCGAGGGCAATAACGGCGTCATCATTTTGGCGGCCACCAACCGTCCCGAATCCCTTGATCCCGCGCTGACCCGTCCCGGCCGCTTTGACCGCCGGGTACCGGTGGAGCTGCCCGATTTACAGGGCCGCGAAGCCATCCTCAAGGTCCACGCCAAAAAGGTGGAGCACGAGGATAATATAGATTTTCTGGCGGTCGCCCGCATGGCCTCCGGCGCTTCCGGCGCTGAACTGGCCAATATCGTCAATGAAGCTGCCCTGCGCGCAGTACGGGATGGCCGCACTAAGGTCACCCAGTCCGACCTGGAGGAGAGCATCGAGGTCGTCATTGCCGGCTATCAGAAGAAGAATGCCATCCTCACCGACCACGAAAAGTGGATCGTCTCCTACCACGAGATTGGCCACGCCCTGGTGGCTGCCTGCCAAAGCCACTCTGCCCCGGTGCAAAAGATCACCATTATCCCCCGCACCTCCGGCGCTTTGGGCTACACCATGCAGGTGGATGAGGGCAACCACTATCTAATGAACAAAGAGGAGATCGAAAATAAGATCGCTACCCTCACCGGCGGCCGCGCCGCGGAGGAAGTCAAGTTTGGTTCCATCACCACCGGCGCCTCCAATGATATTGAGCAGGCTACCCGCCTGGCCCGTGCCATGCTCACTCAGTACGGCATGAGCGATGAATTTGATATGGTGGCACTGGAAACGGTGAACAACCAGTACCTTGGCGGGGATACCTCCCTGGCCTGCTCCGCCGGCACCCAGGCGGAGATCGACCGGCTGGTCATTTCCATCGTAAAGAAGCAGCATGAAAAGGCCACCGGCATCCTGAACGAAAAGCGGGAGAAGCTGGACGAGCTGGCCAAGTACCTGTACGAAAAGGAAACCATCACCGGCGAAGAATTCATGAAGATCCTGAATGAATGATCCCGCAAAGAGGTACCGCATGAATTTACTGTTTTGCATCAATGGCGGCTACACCGGCCCGCTGCTGGATTGTCTGGATTCCATAGTACTGCATGGGGGCGAAAAACACTATGATGTGTACCTCCTCTCCTCCGATTTAGCGGAAGAAACGCAGCAGCAGCTTTGCCGGCAGGTGCCGGCCGCTGTTGCCCTGCACTTTATCTCGGTTCCGCGGGAACTATTCGAGGACTTCCCGGAAACCGACCGTTATCCGCAGGAAATCTACTACCGGCTGGCCGCGCCCCTGCTGCTTCCCCCGGAGCTGGACCGTATCCTGTACCTGGATGCCGATATTGTGGTCATCAACCCACTGGGACCGCTGTACCGCAGTGATTTTGAGGGGAACCTATTTATGGCCTGCACCCACACCCGGGAGCTGCTGACCCGTGCCAACAGCCACCGCCTGGGGCTGGAAGAACCCGTCCCCTATATCAATACCGGTGTGATCCTGATGGAGCTAAACGGCCTGCGGCAGACGATCGATCTTTCAGCAGTGCGGCAGTATGCGCTGGAGCACTTTGACGCCCTGCTGTTGCCGGATCAGGATATCCTTACCGCGCTGTATGGCAGCCGGGTCAAGCTCCTCGATAGTCAGCGGTATAATCTCAGCGACCGCATCCTGGCCTTTTACAATGCCAATCCCCTGCACCCCCACCACAGTCTGGAGTGGGTGCGGCAAAACACCGTCATTATCCACTACTGCGGCCGCAATAAGCCCTGGAAGCCCGGCTATGTTGGTATTTTGGATGTGTTTTACCGGGAGCTGAAGGAGCAGCAAACCCACCTGCACCCGGAAAAGAACCGGTAAAAATGTTTCACATGAAACATTTGTTCTTTTTGTCCCCCTGCTTTACTGCGAGGGGACTGTTCTTTTTTGCCGGGTTTACTTGACTTATTTCCCCTATGGAAGTAAAATATTATATTATGGTTCTATGCCGAGGAGGAAAGTATAAACATGAAAAATACCGAAAAATCGATGGATACCCTGGTAAACCTGTGTAAGAACCGCGGGTTTGTTTACGCCGGCAGCGAGATTTACGGCGGACTGGCCAACACCTGGGATTACGGCCCCCTGGGCGTGGAGCTGAAGAACAACATCAAGCGCGCCTGGTGGAAGAAATTCATCCAGGAGAACCCCTATAATGTCGGCCAGGATGCCGCCATCCTGATGAACCCCCAGACCTGGGTGGCCTCCGGCCATCTTTCCGGCTTTTCCGACCCTCTGATGGACTGCCGCGAATGCCACGAGCGCTTCCGTGCCGATAAGGTCATTGAGGACTGGTGTGCCCAGAACGGCTTTGAGCTGCCCCGCCCCATCGATGCCTTTACCCAGGCGGAGATGAAGGATTTTGTGGAGGAGCACAATATTCCCTGCCCCACCTGCGGCAAGCACAACTTTACCGATATCCGCCAATTCAACCTGATGTTCAAGACCTTCCAGGGCGTTACCGAGGATGCCAAGAACACCGTTTATCTGCGTCCGGAAACCGCACAGGGCATCTTTGTCAACTTTGTGAATGTCCAGCGCACGACCCGCCGCAAGCTGCCCTTCGGCATTGGTCAGATCGGCAAGAGCTTCCGCAATGAGATCACCCCCGGCAACTTCATCTTCCGTGTGCGTGAGTTTGAGCAGATGGAGCTGGAGTTCTTCTGCCAGCCCAATACCGACCTGGAATGGTTCCAGTACTGGCGCAACTTCTGCCATCAGTGGCTGCTCTCCCTGGGCATGAAGGATGAGAACCTGCGCCTGCGCGACCACGATCCCGAGGAGCTGTGCTTCTACTCCAAGGCGACCACTGACTTTGAGTTCATGTTCCCCTTTGGCTGGGGCGAGCTGTGGGGCGTAGCCGACCGCACCGACTACGACCTGACCCAGCACCAGAACACCAGCGGCAAGGATCTGACCTATTTTGACCAGGAAAAGAACGAGCACTACATTCCCTATGTCATCGAGCCGTCCCTCGGCGTGGAGCGCAGCTTCCTGGCTTTCCTGTGCGATGCCTACGATGAGGAGGTTCTCGGCCAGGATAAGAACGGCAATGATGATATCCGCACCGTACTGCGTCTGCACCCGGCACTGGCCCCCTATAAGGCCGCTGTACTGCCCCTTTCCAAGAAGCTGGCCGATAAGGGCCGTGAGATCCAGCAGGAGCTTTCCAAGTACTTTATGGTGGATTACGATGACGCCGGCTCCATCGGCAAGCGTTACCGCCGTGAGGATGAGATCGGTACTCCCCTGTGCATTACCGTGGACTTTGAGACCGTGGGCGATGAGAACACCCCGGCCGATCACTGCGTAACCATTCGTGACCGTGACACCATGGAGCAGATCCGCCTGCCCATCAGCGAGCTGCGCAGCTACATTGAAAAGAAGCTGGAATTCTGATTTTTCTTATAAGCAAAGCGATCCCCCTGCCGAAACGCAGGGGGATTATTTATGTATCGAAATATCAGAACTTTACACCATAAACAGCAAATTGGTGGAAATGCGTCAGGCGGTCCAGCTCGGCATCTCGCCAATAGAAGCCGGTGTGATCGAGGGTAATGGCCTGCCACTCGCCGGTCGTGCCATCTTCCATCCAGTAACCGAACTCCATTGCCTCATAGGTGCCGGTAGAGATGACAGTATCTTTGGAACCGCCGTCGCCGGTATCCTCCGTCCGCGTGATCTCGTAGCGGCCATCGGTGTACATCTGCGCAATGTAAGAGATGTCAGCACTCACCGCCATATCGGATTGGTACAACCCCGCTACATGCTCCAGGGGCAGCTTTTCTGCCTGCTGGAGGTTGAGGGAAAGCATCAGTGCCAGCACCACGATGATCACTACGATCCACGCAAGGGCAGGAATGCGGTTCATGGCTGCGTTTGCTTTAGAAAGCCAGTTCATGTTAGTTCCTCCTGTTTGGTCAATCGCTGCTTCTTATATTAACTATATTTTACCAAACAGGGGGGGTGAAACAAATGCCATTGCTCAAAAATGTTATATAAATTTCGTGTCGTATTTTTGTGGGAAATGTCTCAAGCTTGCTCTGTCACTGCAAAGGGCTTACCCATAATGAAAATGACCAGTGCCAGCAGCATGGCACCGCCGCAGATGAAGCAATACACTGGCACGCCGACATTGGCCAACAGATAGCCGCCGACCAGGTTGCCCACGATGCTGCCGATGCCCTGCGTAACCGCCACGCTGATGAGGATAGCCCGCCCGGCATACTGCCGCGGGAATAGTGAGGCGACATAATCGATATTAAAGCGGAGAAAGCCGGCAAAGCCGATGGACATGAGAATCTGCGTGGCCATGACCCCGGCCATACTGCGCAGCACCCCCAGCAGCAGGATGCGTGCGCCCAGCGCGGCGAGGGAAACGATAAACAGTACCGGCAGCGGCAGGCCCTTTTGCAGCAGGCGGCTGGCCAGGCGCATCAGGAGGAACTCACCCACACAGTAGAGGAACACCGAAAGGCCATAGGTGGATGCATCGCCGCCGATGTAATTGATAATGACTTGCATAAAGCCATTGACCGAACGGGTAGCAAAGTAGTACAGCGTGCCGCAGATGAGGAAAATCACATAGGGGCGGCAGCCCAACAGCTTCCTAAAGCTGGCCCACAGGGACTCCTTTTGCAGATCAGCACTGGTTTCCGGGTCACTTTCCGGATGGAGAAGGGGAAGTTTATTGGGATCAGACAGTGGGAGGGCCAGCAGAATGGAAAGGCCCAGCGCCCCCATGTGCAGCCAAAAGAGGAAATTGATTCCCAAAGGGGCAATAAGGTAGCCGGAAATTAAAGCCGTGGTGGCATAAAAGATAGAACCGGCGCTGCGGATATTGCCGTAATCAATGGTGTTATCCCGCAAGGTCATCTGGTTGGTCCAGGTATCAAAAACACTGGAAGCACAGTAATCCAGCGCCGAGATCAGGCTGAAGGAGAGCATCGTCCAAAGAAAGCCGCGGCCAAAACAGAAGGGCAGCAGCGGTGTGACGATCATCCCACCCGCTACCAATATAATGAACAACCATTTTGGGGAAATCGAACGGTCAATCAACCGGCCGTAAATAGGGCCGGCGATCATCATAACCAGGTACTGCAGCATAGTGATATAACCACATTGTACCTCGGTGTAGCCATAATCCAGCAGGATGGTGACCGTATAGGCGTACAGCGAACAAAAGCTGACGAAATAAGCGCCCTCCAACAGGAACATATGGTGGCTCCGGCTCATGCTGCTTTCCCCCTTGCGATTCATTTTAATATATATGGAAAAACCACCCTATTGGGTGGTTCATCCTAAGTGCCGGCATCAACCTATTTTCCCGGGCCGCTTCCAGCCAAGTATCTTCGGCGCC
>OJNW01000588.1_pt1 | contig 23231 bp, 7 predicted proteins | sample 1597951 | NCBI WGS metagenome assembly OJNW01 (sample SAMN01915212, study PRJEB22387) | human gut metagenome | isolation source: stool | host: Homo sapiens | place: USA | reverse complement strand
CCGCCATTGGCGGGGCCGCACCGGGATTCAACCCGTTGGATCTGCCCGAACGCCAGCGACGCCGTGCGTCGCTCTACATCGAGATACGTGACACCTACCATCCCCTGTACGAGAACGAGGCGGCCGCCCATGCCGCAAATCCGGCGTTGCGTACCATGCTCAACACTCTTTACGATGACTTCATCCGTCAGTTCGGCAATCTGAACGACAGGAAGAACATCGACCTGTTCCGCATGGATGCGGGCAACCGTGAGATATTGTCGCTGGAACGTTACATCGACGGCCGGGCGGTCAAGGCCGACATCTTCGACCATCCCGTCTCGTACAACATCAACGAGATCACCCATACCGATGACGTGCACGAGGCGCTCACCGCCTCGCTCAACAAGTTCGGCCGTATCGACTTGCCGTATATGACTGAATTATCGGATATGCCGGAAAAGGAACTGACGGAAGCGCTTAAAGGACGCATCTATTACAATCCGCTCATAGACGGCTACGAGATAGCCGACCGCTTCATTGCTGGCAATGTAATAGAGAAAGCGGAGCGTATAGAAGAATGGCTGAAGGAAAATCCCGACCATGCAATCGTGAGAGAGTCGTTGGAAGCCTTGAAGGCAAGCTTTCCCGAACCGATAGCCTTTGAGGACCTGGACTTCAACTTCGGTGAGCGTTGGATACCTACAGGTGTGTATTCCGCTTACATGAGCCACCTCTTCAATACACAGGTCAGCATCGTCTATTCCGACTGCATGGACGAATATTCGGCAAAATGCAGTATGAAGACCATGGCCATCACGGATGAGTATATGGTGAAGGGATATTACCGCCACTATGACGGCATGAGTCTTCTGAAACATGCCCTGCACAACACTTGTCCCGACATGATGAAGAGCATCGGTGAGGATGAACACGGCAACGACATCAAGGTGCGCGACAGCGAGGGCATACAGCTTGCCAATGCCAAGATTGACGAAATCCGCAACGGGTTCACTGAATGGCTGGAAGAGCAGTCTGACTCCTTTAAGGAACGCTTGACCACGATGTACAACCGGAAGTTCAACTGCTTTGTGCGTCCGAAGTATGACGGTTCTCACCAGACCTTCCCCGGTTTGGATCTGAAAGCCCTTGGCGGAAAGTATGGTGTCAAGAGTGTGTACCCAAGTCAGAAGGACTGTGTATGGATGCTTTTGCAGAACGGCGGCGGGATATGTGACCATGAGGTTGGAACTGGCAAGACCCTCATCATGTGCATGGCTGCGCATGAGATGAAACGTCTCGGTATAGCTCACAAGCCGATGATTATCGGACTGAAAGCCAATGTCGCGGAGATAGCAGCCACTTATCAGACAGCTTATCCCCATGCGAGGATACTCTATGCCTCGGAGAAGGATTTTTCCACCAAGAACCGTGTCAGTTTCTTCAACAACATCAAGAACAACGACTATGACTGTGTAATCATGTCGCATGACCAGTTCGGGAAGATACCGCAATCGCCAGAACTCCAGCGGCAGATATTGCAGGCGGAGCTTGATACCGTGGAGGAAAACTTGGAAGTGATACGCACGCAGGGCAAAGACGTGTCACGGGGAATGCTCAAAGGCTTGGAAAAGCGAAAGCAGAATCTGGAGGTGAAGTTGCAGAAGATAGCCTACAGCATCGAGCAGCGCACCGATGATGTGGTGGACTTCCGCATGATGGGCATTGACCACTTGTTTGTGGACGAGAGCCACCAGTTCAAGAACCTCATGTTCAATACCCGTCACGACCGTGTGGCAGGACTCGGCAACAGCGAGGGGAGCCAGAAGGCACTCAATATGCTCTTTGCCATCCGTACCATACAGGAGCGGACAGGCAGAGACTTGGGAGCGACATTCCTGTCGGGAACAACCATCAGTAACTCACTGACTGAGTTGTATCTGCTTTTCAAGTACCTGCGCCCCAAGGAACTGGAGCGTCAGGACATCCGCTGTTTCGATGCGTGGGCGGCAATCTTCGCCAAGAAGACTACCGACTTCGAGTTTAACGTCACCAACAACATCGTGCAGAAGGAACGTTTCAGATACTTTATCAAGGTGCCGGAGCTTGCTGCTTTCTACAACGAGATAACCGACTATCGTACGGCGGAGGCGGTTGGTGTGGACAGACCACAGAAGAACGAGATTCTTCATAACATACCACCGACACCCGAGCAGGAGGACTTCATCCAAAAGCTGATGGAGTTTGCCAAGACGGGCGATGCTACCATCCTCGGCAGACTTCCACTGTCAGAAACGGAAGAGAAGGCAAAGATGCTCATAGCCACAGACTATGCCCGAAAGATGGCTCTCGATATGCGCATGATAGACCCGACTTGTGAGGATCATCCCGACAACAAGGCAAGCCATTGTGCCAAGATGATAGCAGACTATTACAAACGCTATGACAATCACAAGGGGACGCAGTTCGTATTCTCAGATCTTGGCACATACAGACCTGGGGAATTCAACGTGTATTCTGAAATCAAGCGTAAGCTGATAGAGGATTATGGAATACCTTCATCTGAAATCCGCTTCATTCAGGAGTGCAAGAACGAGAGGGCAAGAAAGGCGGTGATAGCAGCCATGAACGAGGGTTCGGTACGAGTATTGTTCGGCTCCACATCCATGTTGGGTACAGGTGTAAATGCACAAAAAAGGTGTGTTGCTATTCATCATTTGGACACACCGTGGCGACCGTCAGACTTGGCACAGCGTGACGGTCGAGGGGTGCGTGCAGGCAACGAGATTGCCAAACTGTATGCCGACAATAAGGTTGATGTCATCATCTATGCGGTGGAAAAGTCGCTTGACTCGTACAAGTTCAACCTCCTGCACTGCAAGCAGACTTTTATCTCGCAGTTGAAAAGCGGAGCCTTGGGAGCGAGAACCATTGACGAGGGAGCGATGGACGAGAAATCGGGCATGAATTTTTCCGAGTATATGGCTATTCTCTCCGGAAATACCGACTTGCTTGACAAGGCGAAGCTGGAGAAGAAGATTGCTTCTCTGGAGGGTGAACGCAAATCGTTTAACAAGGGCAAGCGTGACTCAGAAACAAAATTGCAGTCAAAGACGGCAGAGCTGGGCAACAACAAAGCCTCTCTCAAGGGAATGACCGAGGACTACGGCAAGTTTATGGGCAAAGCCAGGAAAGACAAGGACGGCAACATCCTCAACCTCATCACTCTTGATGGTGTGGAGTCCACGAACTTAGAGGTTATTGGAAAGCATCTACAGAGGTTGGCGGAGAAAGAGACAACTGGCGGACAATACAAGCGGATTGGAGAAATCTACGGATTCCCTGTCAAGATTGTCAGCGAGACAAGTTTCGAGAATGGTCTTCCATTTGTTGACAACCGCTTTTTTGTCGAGGGCAATTACAAGTACCAGTACAACTACGGTCACATTGCCAAGTCGGACCCGATAGCAGCGGCAAACAACTTTCTGAATGCTTTACAGAAGATACCAAGCTACATTGAGCAGTATGATTCAAGATGCAAGGCTTTGGAAAAGGAAATACCGCAACTGGAAGAGATAGCTGGCAAGACTTGGAAGAAAGAGGAAGAACTGAAAGGTCTGAAAGCGGAACTGGCGGCGTTGGACAGGAAAATACAGTTAGAATTGGCACCACCACAGGAGCAAGATACTGCTGAAAAACACGAAACAGAGAATATAGAGACAGAACAAAGCATAGTTGGAAAACAAGCACGCTCCGTCTGTCGGTTATGACACCTTTTTATATATAGGGGTATCTTGATGTTTTTATCATAATAAGATACCCCTGTTTTTTACATGAAATCTCAAATTTGTAAACATAACCCCATCATAAAAAATGAATAGCAAGTATTCCTGCTGAGTTTATCAAATCAGGGCCATTGTTGTTGATGACGACTCTACCATCAGCTCATATATACCTTTCCGACACAAGCATATAGTGTTTTCATTTGTACCCCGAGTGTGTACAGTTTCAAACCATGATTTACATTCTTATATAAGAAAGTGAAGCCGTAACGATTTGTGTATTTTTGCCAAACTAACTCCAGTATATACAACAGATGTAAAAGATTTCTGCAAAATCGACCGAAATCATAAGAAAAAAACACCAAACCAGCAAATTTCTTAAAGATTATATCTGTTTATTAAGATTATTTTTGTATATTTGCAGAATTATTTTGGTGGTAAAGCCTGTTGGCCTGCCACGTGACAATAGGACTTTACGGAGCAGCCTATATCACAATTCTTCTCCGTAGTAACAGTCCGTTCTCTCTCACTGGTCTCTCCCTGCGCGGCAGAGGCATACGTTTTTATATTTTTCAAACACTCCAAATTGACAGCGCATGAGAAAGTTTACTTCTTTGTTACTGTTAGGCTTCGCTATCGGCAGTTTCGCGCAAACGCCCGGAGGAGTCAGCGGAAGCGAACTGTGGTTCAAGACTGCGCCTTTGAACTCAGACCTGCAAGGTTATTACCGTTGGCAGGATTTCTCTGGAGATTCCATACGGCTGATGCTATTGGACAGCCGTGGCGTCAAGTCTGAACTTACTCTTCCGAACAGTTCAGTCCATTACTTCAATTTCAATCCGAGTCTCTGGCTCGCAGACGGATTTCGTAGTCTGAGTGCCAAACTCAAACACGGCAACCTCTCGCAGGCTACCGTCATTGGTGTCTTTGCCCCCGAATTGGCAACCATCGGCAAGGATATGGTTGTCTATGCTCTTGACGGTCGCAAGGGCGACGGAGCCATTCTCAGCAAGGACAAAGTTGTTAGAGGTACAGGTGTTGAACCGTTGGACTATGGTTCGACATCGGGTGAGGATTTGCTGTACCAATCAAGTGATTCTTTGTCTGAAAACGGTTTCAAGGAAAGTGCCCTGAGAGTTGTTTCTTACTTAAAGACAAACAATCCGTCAACATCATTATGGGGAGACAACTCCAATTCCACAATCTTGCTGGGTACACCTTATTCAGCAAATAACATGAACACTGATTATACGACCTCACTTTTCGGCAATAACTCCATTCGGGGATATGCGCCGGAACTCATCGTGTTCAGCAGGATGCTGACACCTGACGAGCGCAGGAAGGTGGAAAGTTACTTGGCAGTGAAGTATGGCATCACCCTCAAAGGCTCATATCTTGACAGCGAAGGAAACTTGATTTGGGACTTGGCGGAGAACCAAGCCTATCATCATCGTGTGACAGCCGTTGGAAACGATATAGCAGGAAGTCTTTTACAACCGCTTTCCGCTACCTCGTATGAGGAAAGTCCGACTTATGCGGCATTGCAGGACAATGACACCTATTATGATGCCAACCCTTATAGTCTTTCATCTGCCTCACGTCTGCTTGTTATGGGACGTGAAAGCGGCAATCCGATGCCAGACAAGGGATATACATTTTGGGGTGATGATGATGCGTCACTTGCAACCTACACATCCCCGACAGATTCCCTGTGGCACATCATGAAACGTACATGGATGGTCAAGACCAATGTGCCGTCAACGTCTGACAGTACAATGACAAGATGGACTGCACAAGGATTTGAGGTTTCGAGGAATGGCTTTACCGACAACATCATTCAAGAGAAAGCCGCTTCTGGGGCTTATGCCATTACTCCTGCCTTTGTTGAGGGTGGCGGCGCATTGGAGTTTACCTGTCCTACAAGTCACCCGACTTTTGACGTTGGCTTTGGAAGCAATGGCGGTAATACTTGCAAGTACGGTTTCCGAATCTCCAACGCAGGGACTGTTTACCCAATCATCAATGGCACTGTATCAAATTCGTACATTGCCACGGATGTTGATGGAACGGACATCTCTATCCGCAAGGAAAGCAAAAACATCTATCTGCGTGTTGACGGAATAGGAAGTGCCACAAGAACCATATCCCTTTCGGATGCGGCAGAAACAGATACCAGCGTAGGCATTATCCGAACGGAAGGAACAGAAGCCGCATTGAATCTGACAGGTTTGAGGACTGGAGGTATTGACGATGTCGGTTATATGGCAGAGTTGAGCTATGACCTCACGCCGGACAGGGAGTTCTCGGACTATTGCCGCAAGCGTACCGTCATGCTCATAGACCCAAGCGGTGAAGGTGATTTCAACATCAACAGCAATAGCAACATAAGATGCTCCAAGCCTGATATGACAAGGGGCAAGACCATATTCCGCAATATCCTATGGGATGCAGACGGAAGCGGAAGCGATGTGTTCACATTCGCCTATTATGACGGCATTTCCTATGATGCCACTCCTACGCCGTCAAGTTGCGAGAATGGAGTTCCACGCAATGACGGGTATATCGACATCGGCATCAACATCGGTACACCAGTCTATTCCTATGTGCTCAGCGTTGACACCGTTGCAGGAAAAGTAAAAGGAGAAACCATTGCCAGAGGAACATTCTTCGGTGACACGCATAGAATCACGAATCTTGCCCCCGGCACCTATGCGCTGTCCGTATCACAAGGTGGAGGCAACGAGATTTATGCCACTGGCAACGCACTCTACACCTCATACTCGCATGACACCAGGACCTATCTGTCTGGCGACATCTCATGGACGGTGAACGATACAAAATCAAACTACCGTGTGGGATTGGAGCCAAGCCTCACGGACGAGATCACCCAATATGGCTTCGACGTGCGGGGCGACAAGGCGCATATCATAACCGGTGGATATACAAGCCTAACCAAATATGTCACCATCAAGCCTGGCGATGTGCTCAGTGTTACAGTCCGCAATATGCAGGTCACATACAAGTTGAACGGACAGACCGTGCATCATGAATATGTCTGGTCACTTCGTGCATGGCGGTTCTGCATCAAGTACGGAAAGGGCGAGACACATATCACAGACCTTACCGTAAACGGTACGCCTGTAACCTCATTCACCACAAGGGGCAACGTGCAGATAGAAACACCCAAGAAGTGTACGACAACGATGACCGTCTATGTCGGCAGCGAGTGTGATGCAAGTATGCCTAACGGAACACAGGCAAGGGAGAGCCATGTGGGCAGCTCGGACAGACAGGCTGACAACTCCTTCATTTCTGGAGAAAACGAGAATTTCACTGTCAATGGCAACGGTTCTACGACAGGCATCTACGAGGCTAAACTCACACAGGACAAGCCTTCTGCAGCCACATTGATGGTGTTTGACGTATCAGGCAAACTGGTAGTGTCACGCCAAATGACAGGCGAAAGCGTCAAGCAGGCCGACTTCAAGGTTCCCGCATCGGGTGTGTATGTCGTGAAGGCAATCTCCGAGAATGGGGAGCATACAAGGAAAATCTCAGTAAAGTAACTTAAAGGAAGATACGCATGAAGAATTATATACAGAAGGTGGCGTGGGCATTGGTTTTACTGCTTGCCGCCACACTGTCCCTTTCGGCAAAGGACGGGACAGCCGTGAGAAAACTCTTCAAGAAGGGTGTCTCTGACAGTATCTCCGTAGGAGGTAGCAAACTGGTCGTTCTTCAGAAAGACCTCATTCGGAACAGAAGCCTTTCCGTGAACTCTATCGGAGAGGAGAATATTCCTGAGCTTGACTTTGCCATGACCAATGTCACGGCAGGAGGACATGGCTACCGTTTTCTCCCTCACGGAACACACTTCACAGGCGAGGGCGCGACTGTCAAGATAAAGTATGACCGCACGAGAATACCAAGCGGCTATACCGAGGACGACATCCGTACCTATTACTACGACCCGGCCGAGAAGCATTGGGTTGCGTTGGAACGTGTGCGTGTGGACAAGAAGGAAGAGTGTGTCGTTTCAAAGACCACCCACTTCACAGACATGATTAACGGCGTGATACAGGCCCCGGAGTCACCGCAGACCGAAGGCTTTGCCCCGACGATGATGAACGACATCAAGGCGGCTGACCCTACGGCGAAGATAAATGTCATTGCACCGCCAAGCGCAAACAACCGTGGCTCTGCCAACCTGCAGTATCCGTTCGAGATGCCGCCAGCACGAAACGGCATGCAGCCAAGTCTCGGCTTGCAGTACAGCAGCGAGGGCGGTAGCGGTTGGCTCGGTGAAGGTTGGAACGTCAGCGTGCCAAGCATTACGCTTGACACCCGGTGGGGCGTGCCTCGTTATGACCAGGCAAAAGAGACGGAGACTTATCTTTTGTCCGGTTCAATGCTCTCCACTATGGATGACAACGGACAGATGGGAGTCGCACACCGTGGCGAGAAGATGAACAGAAAGGCTGACCGCCAGTTCTACACCCGCCAAGGCGGTGATTTCAGCCGTATCATCCGCAAGGGTGACAGTCCTGCCAACTATTATTGGGAGGTTACAGACAAGCAGGGTGTCAAGTACATCTATGGCGGTGACGGAGCTGTTGTAAAGGGCAATGTCACCGATGCTTCGGGCAGTACCCGTGAGGTGATTGCCGAATGGAAGCTGAAACGTGTCGAGGAACTCCACGGTGACTATATAGAATATGTGTATGACATCGTGGATGAGGATGTGCGTGGCGGCTTGAAGGCCAAGGCTGCATATCTGAAGGAGGTTCACGCAGGTAATGCAGGACAGGAACCGCACACCGTTGTACTCTTTGATGGCAACAAGGTAAAGCAGGTAAAGACCAACAATGCCCGCTATGGATTCCTCGCCTCCTCCAACAAGCTGTTGGAGAAAGTGACCGTGAATTTCCAGGGCGAGACATTGCGCAGCTATGCCTTTGACTACAAGGAAGGTGCATTCCACAAGGAAATGCTCACAGGTGTCAGACAGTATGACAACACAGGAAAGGAAGTGGCTTTCCAGAACTTCGACTATTATGATGATGTGCAGGCTGAAAAGGGATATGTTCCGTTCAAGGACGATTCCGAGAAATGGAACACGCACGATGACGGACTTGACGCAGGTTTCGTCAATCCATTGAAGACTGTCAGCAAGCGCTTCAGCGACAAGCCAACTGCACTTGGCGGAACGACAAGTTCTTCTGTAAGCGGTTCGTTCTATGCAGGTGTGGGACCTTGGGACGGAAGCAAATGGAAAAGCAATACAATAGGAGGTTCTTACAGCTACTCCAGCGATACCAGCAAGGGACTTTCCGCATTCGTTGACTTGAACGGTGACGGACTTCCTGACAAGGTATACAAGTCTGGTGGTTCCGTATATTATCGTCCACAGGTCAAGACTGACAACGGAGAAGTAGTATATGGTGAGCCTGTCAAGGTAAAGGGTATCAGTAACTTCTCGACAACCAAAAGTTCTACGAACTCTTTCGGTGCGAAAGCCGTTGTCGGTTGGAATGTTCTGACTGCCGTTGTCGGAACGGACAAGTCAACCACTAAGACAAAGACCACTCAGTATTTCAGCGACATCAACGGTGACGGACTTGTTGACCTCGTTTCCAATGGCAAGGTATATTTCAACCATTTGGAGTTTGATCAGTCTGGCAATGCCGTGCCTACGTTTACATTGAGCAGTGCCGACACGCCAAGCCCAATCATCTATGGTGGCAAGGTTGACACTTCTGTCATGGAGGTCAGTAAGGATGAGCAGGCGGAAGCCATCAAGAACTCACCGATGGAGGATATTGTGCGTGTATGGCAGGCTCCTAAGGACGGAACTGTCAGCGTAACTGGTCAAGTAAGCCTCATTGCACCAACAGATGACTATGATGCTGACGAGTATCAGAAGGCAGACGGCGTAAGAATTGCCATCCAAAAGGGAGGCAATGAACTTTGGAACAAGACGATAGCCAAGGGTGACAACAGTCCATACAGCGCAGCCGTATCATCTGTTGCCGTCAAGCGTGGTGACAGAATCTATTTCCGAGTGCAGTCTGGCTCTGAGGAAACAAGCAACGGCTCATTTGACAAGGTGAGCTGGTCGCCTACCATTACTTACGCTGGCGAGTCAAATATCTTGCCTAACGGGCTTTCTTCAACAGAGTACAAACCTGAGGATGGTGCCATCTACGATGTGAACACCTCCGCTAATGTGGAGAATGGTTCAAGCGTGGAAGTTCGCAGTGCCTTCCACAAGCCTGTAACAACTGACGATGTTGTTCTCTGCATCATCGGCAGCAATGAAAAGAAAGACAGTGACGGAAACGACAACCCGAACTATATCGAGAAGACTGTCTTTGCTCGTACATTGAAGGCTAATGAGGCTTTTGGTGGCGATTCTCTCAACATCAGTCTGGAGAATACAGAAAAGCTGACCAACTTCAGCTTTGAGATTTCATCTACCTCAAATGTTGATTGGAAGAATATCGGTTGGCAAGCGTCTGTGACTTATAAGGACTCTGCCAACATAGAACAGACGGTAGCCGTTCCTGCACACTATAAGATATTTGCAAATGCCTTGGCAGAGGGCAAGCCATACTTGACTACAGCGACTGATACCGTTTTGGTCGTGTCACCAGTACTTATCCTTTCTGACAATTCCATCAATGGACAGGTTACTTTGACCGCCAAGACAGAGGATGCACTCATCGGCAAGAAGTCTTTCAATATCGAGAATGGCATCTTGAAAGCCGATACTCTGCGATTTGCAACTACTGCAGGAAAGAACATCTGGTTTGAATACAGCTATCCGGCAGCAATCTCTAATGAAACTGTTACTTCAGCCTCTGTTTCCATTCTGAAAGATGCGGCAGGTCTCGTAACAGAGAATGTGCTTGCAGGATTCTATGCAGAGAATGACAATCTTGGCTTCGGTATGCTTTACCGTGGCTGGGGAGGTTTTGTCTATAACTCGGCAGAGGGCAGATATGCAAAGCCAATTGACGAGTCCTTGCTGAAATTGCCTGAAAACGAGAACGACAAGGTTGATCCTCTCACGATGGCATTCACCCCATTGGGTACAGACCAGACTTCTATGGACAAGTGGGTCGGTCAGCGACAGGACATCTATCTTACTGCAACCGAGGCAAGTACAGCCCGACTGACCGAGCAGGATGTTCTTCTCTCCAATCCGTTGGAGAACGATACCGAGGTAGCAGGACTTGCAGGTGAGTATTTGCAAGGTACTGGTGCTGCGGCAGTAAGCCAAGTGATGTCCAGCAAGAGCACGGTAGTGCAAGGCGGTGCGCTTGGTATCACACACAACGATGCGAGCGGTAATGCCAAGACAGAGGTCACCATGATGGACATGAATGGTGATGGTTTCCCGGACATCATCGCTGGTGGTACGATTCAATACACCAACTCTCTTGGTGGACTGAGCGGCGAAATCTATAAGGGCATCGGCTCCAGCAACTCCGACAATGCTTCACAGGCATGGGGATATGGCGGTAACCCTGTGGCTTCAGCGTCAAGCATCACAAATCTAATCTCCAAGGGCAAAGCAACCATACTGAACCAGCAGACTGCATGGCTGGCTCAATTCTCCATTTCTGGCAGTGCGCCAAAGAATACGGATGAGGCAGTTGAATCTTTCATTGACATCAATGGCGATGGACTTCCCGACAAGATTCTTTCAGACAAGAAAGTAAAACTGAATCTTGGCTATGCTTTCACTGAGCCTATAGATTGGGAACTTGACCGTGTTCAAGGCGGTAAGAGTCTTTCTTATAACATTGGTGCAAGTGGTAATACTCCTGAGGCAGGTTGGGGTAAATTTCAAGATGAAAAGTATAGGGATATAAACAAGGCCTCTGGTAGTTTCTCCGCAGGCTTTGGTCTCGTAACCTCAGAGAGCGAAGAGGAATACAACCTTATCGACATCAACTCTGACGGTCTTCCTGATAAGGTCTGGAAGAATGGTGATGGTATCACTGTTGCCCTTAATACAGGCAATGGCTTTGACGAGCCTATCAGTTGGAAGGGTGCAAGTGCGCTCAGCGAATCGGCATCAACCTCAGAGTCTGCAAATGCAGCGTTCACTTTGACCATCAACATTCCTGTCATCAGCATCAAGATTTCTACGAACCCTGGTGCTTCCACTTCTCACAGCATCAACCGCCCTACATACTCTTTGCAGGATGTGGATGGTGACGGTTATCTTGACATCGTTGAGTCTGAGAAGGAAAGCGAGTTGAAGGTTACACGCTCTGCCATCGGCAGAACAAACATGTTGAAGTCTGTCACCAATTCCTTGGGCGGTACTTTCACGCTCGACTATGCGCATACCACTCCTACCTACGGACTTCCTGGTGGCAAGTGGGTAATGGCTGCCCTTACCGTTGATGATGGAATCCATGACGATGGACCTGTAATGACTACCGCCTTTGAGTACAAGGACGGCAAGCGTGACCGCCATGAGCGTGAGTTCCTCGGTTTCGGTGAGGTCATCACCAAGAACCTCGACACGGAGAATGGCAATTCTGTTTACAGACAGGCTGTTGAGAACTACGATGTAGCCAACTACTACACGCAGGGCAATGTTACCGCTACTTCCGTGGAGGATGCCAACGGCAACAAGTACACCGAGACAAAGAACCGTTACGACAGCTACTATCTGACTGCCGACGGTGACAAGTACACATTCGCAAAGCGTGACGTGAACCTTTGGAGTGACCGTGCATCTGCATTCGTACCTCTCCGCTATACGGCAAACTTGCAGTATGAGGGAGCGGCAAACGGTGTGGTTACATCCGAGGCATGGAATGAGTACTACCTCAATGGCTATCATGGTGAGTTGAAGTCCTACAAGTACAGCGACAAGGGCAGTCTTGGCGAGGACGGAAACGGCAAGTTCGATTATGCGACAGCCATTAAATACACGGACAATGCGGCGAAGCATATCTTCGGACTTCCAATAGATGTTACGGTGACTGGCGGTGACGGCTCACTCTATCACCATGTGACGGCGAAGTATAATACCAACTACGCCAACCACATCACGCAGATTACACAGCAGTTGAATGACGGTGCGGCAGTTACTGATTACAAGTACGACTCTTACGGCAACATCATCCAGAAGACCCTCCCTGCCAACGGCAAGGGACAGCGCATGTGGTACAAGTACCGTTATGAGCCGGAAATGAACATGTATGTGGAGCGTATTGACGATGCGTGGGGTTACCGCAGCGAGCAAGGCAACTTCGATTATCGGTATGGTATCGCCAAGGAGCATCGTGACCTCAACAACTTCTACTACGAGACTGATGTTGACGACCTCGGTCGCATCACTGGCGTGCGTGGTCCTAACGAGTTGGCTACAGGCGTGCCTTATGCCATCGCCTTTGAATATCAGCCTTTGGCTACCTTTGGTGAGAGTGGCATTACCGCTCCAGCTTACGCAGTGACCAAGCACTACGACATCCAGCACCCTAACGACGACTTGGAGACCGTTACGTTCGTTGACGGTTTCGGAAGAGCCGTGCAGGTGAAGAAGGACGGTGTTGTGACAAGTGCATCCAAGGGGAACTCTGCCAAGGACGAGAATGTGATGATAGTCAGCGGAAGAACCGTGTATGATGCTTTCGGACGTGTGGCAAAGGCTTTCTATCCTACAACGGAAGGAACCGGATCGAAGTCCACGTTCAACAAGTCATTTGACAATGTATCTCCAACGGTTACTGTTTATGACGTGCTCGACCGTGCCACCTCAGTGACATTGCCGGACAACTCTACGACAACTACGGCATATACAGTTGACAATAGCAGTCATACTCTCGTTACAACCGTAACGGATGCGCTTCATAATGTGCAGGCTACCCATACCAATGGCAGTGGCAAGACCTTGAAGACCATCCAGAAGAGCGGTCCTGACGGTGAGATTACCACCTCGTTTGAGTATGACGGCATACAGCGCCTTGTTCGTGTCACCGACACGGAGGGCAATGTAACGACCTCTACTTACGACATGGGTGACCGCCGTACTGAGGTGAACCATCCTGCAAGCGGCATCACAAGTTTCACTTATGATGCGCTCGGCAATGTGCTGACCAAGCAGACTGCCAACCTTGCCAAGGAAGGAAAGTTCATCACCTACGATTACGACTATCAGCGTCTGACGGGTATCAACTACCCAGACCACCCGGAGAACAACGTGAAGTATTACTACGGTGGCCGCAACGCCTCTCAGAACCGTATCGGTCGCTTGATGCTCCGTGAGGACGGAACAGGTGCCATTGAATACTTCTATGGCAAGATGGGTGAAGTCACCAAGACTCGTCGCACGATGATTGTGCCTAACCAGGCGATTGCAACTTATGTGACGCAATGGACTTATGACAGCCACAACCGTCTGTTGGAGATGATCTATCCTGACGAGGAGAAGATTACTTACTCTTACAATCTCGGTGGTCAGCTTGAAAAGGTTCACGGCTACAAGTCATACGGCTACGATTATGTAAGCAAGATTGGCTATGACAAGTTTGAGCAGCGTACATACTTGAAGTACTGTAATGGTGCTGAGACGTTCTACACCTACGACCCACAGCGTCGCAGATTGCAGAACCTTACGGTGAATAGTGGTGGCAACACCATTATGGATAACGCTTACACTTACGATGCGGTGAGCAATGTGCTCAGCGTGGTAAACGGTGCGTCAGTCCCACAGAGTGGAAAGGCTGGCGGACAGATGGCGCATACCTATACATACGATGCACTCTACCGTCTTGTTGGTGCAACTGGCACTTATACTGGTGCTGACAACAAGACCGCAAGCTACACTCTTGCGATGGGTTACGACAATATGCACCGTATCACATCAAAGCGTCAGATTCTCACGCAGAACAATGTGCAGTTCAACGGCACATTGAATGCAGGTTATGATTTGTCATACACCTATGGAACAGAGACAGGCAAGAAGTTCCAACTCGCCAATGTGAAGGATGTGAACTACCGCACGGAGAAGACACCTTCGGAGAGTGAGAATGTGAACAATAGTCATGCCTATGAGTATGATGCCAACGGAAACCTCATTTATGTCAATACAAGCCGTACAAAGAAGGATGGCGTGGCTGACGAGAAGACCGCAGAGCGTAAACTCAAATGGGATGAGGAGAACCGTCTCCTTGCTTCTGATGACAATGGCTTCGTGACCAACTATTGGTATGATGCAGACGGTGAGCGCACAGTGAAGACATCAGGTGAGAGTGACCAGGTTTATGTGAACTCAGAGTTCGCTGGTGGTCGCACAAACACTGCCAAGTTCTCACTCTATGTATCTCCTTATCTCGTAGCCAACCAAGGCGGACGCTACACCAAGCACATATATATTGGTAGTCAGCGTGTTGTTTCAAAAATTGGTGACTTCGACTCTTACGGTTCAGATCCACGCCGCATCCAGTATGCTGGTAGTGAGACTGATGGACTTTCTGTTGACTATAAGCAAAAATATGTCCAGCAGTTGCAGGTTATCAAGGATAATTATGCAACCTTTGCCGTACCGTACAATGGCGAGGACAACAACGACTATGTCGATGGCAAGGGCTTCTGCTGCAATGACGGCAGCTTGGAGGCTGCTCAGACACGAGCTTTAGCGAGAGCTGCAAAGAACAACTTCCAAGAAGGTGACGCATACGAGAAGATGCAGTTCTACTACCACCCTGACCATTTGGGTAGCAGCAGTTACATCACCAACCTTGAAGGCGAGGTGGTGCAGCATATCGAGTATGTACCTTTCGGCGAAGTGTTCGTTGAGGAGCGCAACAACATCTGGAATACACCTTATCTTTTCAATGCGAAGGAATTCGATGAGGAGACAGGATTGTATTACTATGGAGCGAGGTACTATGACCCAAGGATAAGTTTGTGGATATCAACAGACCCAAAACAAGAATCATATTTTGCATTTTCATCCTATGTTTATTGTGGAAATAATCCTCTTATATATATTGACCCAAATGGTAAGGAATGGGAAGATCCAACTCAAGCGGAAAAACTAAAAGCAAAAATAGATAATAAAATAACATCTATTCAAAAGAGTATTTTAGCGCAGAAGGCACGTTTGGAAAGTAACCAAGCAAAAGGCAAGGATATTTCTAAGCAAGAGAGAAAAATTGCTGATTTCGAAAGTAGAATATCAAACTTGAATCAAAGTAAATCAGATATTGATTTATTGGGGCATGATTCTCAAAAATACAAGCTAACTCAGGTTAGTGGAGAAGGTGCTCATAAGGTTAGGCTTGAAAATAATGGTACAATTTCGATTGAAACATCTGAAGATGCTTTATCAATTCATGAAATTACTCATGTAAGACAGGCATTAGATGCTGGTGGTCTTGAGTTTTCAGATTCTGGATGTTTGAAAAATCCTGGAACAAGAGCAAAAGGTTCACAACGGTATATTGCAATTTCAGAAGCTGAAATAGAGGCTTACAAAATGCAGTATTCCTATAGACCAGAAAGTTTACCGATATCCGTTGACAACATCTCTATAATAAATGTTCATTATGTAGGCTCCATAAAAGATCCGAATGGTGGATATGGCTATCCAATGATTAAAGATTATTCTGATTTTTTGAAGAGTCAACAAAAATTTAAAAATAAATGAGATTTATATTTTGTATTTTTTTGTCAGTTATAGGATTGGTTAGTTTTGGTGAAACATCTAAAAAACTTGAAAATGGTATCTATCATAATGAAACCAGTTCAAAATTGATAGAAATTAAAAATGACACACTAAAGTTCTATTCCTCCTCTTCTATAGAGGGGGAACAGAGCTTTCCTTTGGCTATTTGTCAAATAACTAAAGTCAGCGATACTTTTTTTGAGATAAATTCAATAGAAGGACCGATGCAAAGTGCTTTTAAAAACATTTTAATTATCGAAGAAGTTTCTGGTAATAAAACTCTTGCTGAAATACTTTTCAAAGTTCCGAATACAACTATGCCTATAAAGTTTAATGTTTATTGTGGAACTATTTCGTATTCTGGGATTACTGAAAAAGGGACATGTACTATAGTATTGAATCGTAATAGAATTAATTCTCCAAAAAGTTTCAGATTTACATTCCAACCAATGTATTATACCGAAAGTAATCCCGCAGGTCAATACTTTGGTGTCTTATACTACGAGTATCCGTATAAAGTGGATTTGAATACTGAGAAAAGTATTATTATAAATCTACCTGATGTAACAGATAAACTTTTCAATCAATATTATTTATTAGGAGAGTATATACAAGTTACACCAAATGGTATAAAATGGAGAGGTGAATACTACAAAAAGCAACAATAATCTTAGTGTGTTTACTATTCAATATGTCTTTGTAAACAATAATTTGTAAAAGTCCATCTTTGGTTCGAGTGTAAAATAAGCTGTGTTCTACTACAATGGGTAAACACAGTTTATTTACATTTCATTTCTTTATTAGGGCATAGTTATCCCGATTTTCTTTTTTAGGTTCGTTACCAAACGAATCTATCAGAATAATATGGTTGGCATCCCTCACCTTATAGAATATATTGTCGCCACTCGAAGGATGTGCAAGCATCAATATGTTACCGTCAAGCATATGGAAAGAACCTCTTAACTTTTCCTGCTCGTGCTGCTTTCCTTTGAATGTCTGTATCAATAAGTAGGTACCATCAGCATTTAATATGAGTGTTGTTTCCACATTCGGCGGTAATACACCGCAATAAGTTCCCGCAATAGAATCCAAATCAATCTTGTTGCTTAAAGCAGCCGTATATTCTTCGATTTTAATTGAGTCAATCCATGTATCATTTTTGTCAGTACCGCAGAATATATAAGATGTAACCAAAGCGATAACCAAAACAGTTATTATTATCAATTTCTTTTTCATAACCGTCATAAAAGAAAATGTGACCGCAATGTCAAACGAGTGGCATCACGGACACGGATAATAGTTGAGAGTTTAATGAAAGATAGTATGCAGAAACATTGTTGATGCATGGACAAGCCCTTGCGCTATCGAATACGATGCGAATGCCGTTGGTTTTAATCTTGTCGAAACGAAGGATACGCTTGTAGCTGATTGTCGTTGTTTCTTCCTTTTGGTTGAGCTTTACTAAGTTATTGCCTTGCAAGTAAAAGTCAGGATATACACGTTCTTCTGTATTTTTGATTAATACTACAATTCTATGCAATAAATTCAATATCCAGTAGTTCTTTAGTTATAACATAAAAGCAAAACAATATGAAAGAATCAACAAAACAAGGTTACAAACCGCCTTAAAATTTAGCTGGGCTTATCAGAGGATAATTCCCTTTTACATCTTTGAAACATTTTCCATACTTCGACATACAGTGCCTTGTTCGTGTCACCGACACGGAGGGCAATGTAACGACCTCTACTTACGACATGGGTGACCGCCGTACTGAGGTGAACCATCCTGCAAGCGGCATCACAAGTTTCACTTATGATGCGCTCGGCAATGTGCTGACCAAGCAGACTGCCAACCTTGCCAAGGAAGGAAAGTTCATCACCTACGATTACGACTATCAGCGTCTGACGGGTATCAACTACCCAGACCACCCGGAGAACAACGTGAAGTATTACTACGGTGGCCGCAACGCCTCTCAGAACCGTATCGGTCGCTTGATGCTCCGTGAGGACGGAACAGGTGCCATTGAATACTTCTATGGCAAGATGGGTGAAGTCACCAAGACTCGTCGCACGATGATTGTGCCTAACCAGGCGATTGCAACTTATGTGACGCAATGGACTTATGACAGCCACAACCGTCTGTTGGAGATGATCTATCCTGACGAGGAGAAGATTACTTACTCTTACAATCTCGGTGGTCAGCTTGAAAAGGTTCACGGCTACAAGTCATACGGCTACGATTATGTAAGCAAGATTGGCTATGACAAGTTTGAGCAGCGTACATACTTGAAGTACTGTAATGGTGCTGAGACGTTCTACACCTACGACCCACAGCGTCGCAGATTGCAGAACCTTACGGTGAATAGTGGTGGCAACACCATTATGGATAACGCTTACACTTACGATGCGGTGAGCAATGTGCTCAGCGTGGTAAACGGTGCGTCAGTCCCACAGAGTGGAAAGGCTGGCGGACAGATGGCGCATACCTATACATACGATGCACTCTACCGTCTTGTTGGTGCAACTGGCACTTATACTGGTGCTGACAACAAGACCGCAAGCTACACTCTTGCGATGGGTTACGACAATATGCACCGTATCACATCAAAGCGTCAGATTCTCACGCAGAACAATGTGCAGTTCAACGGCACATTGAATGCAGGTTATGATTTGTCATACACCTATGGAACAGAGACAGGCAAGAAGTTCCAACTCGCCAATGTGAAGGATGTGAACTACCGCACGGAGAAGACACCTTCGGAGAGTGAGAATGTGAACAATAGTCATGCCTATGAGTATGATGCCAACGGAAACCTCATTTATGTCAATACAAGCCGTACAAAGAAGGATGGCGTGGCTGACGAGAAGACCGCAGAGCGTAAACTCAAATGGGATGAGGAGAACCGTCTCCTTGCTTCTGATGACAATGGCTTCGTGACCAACTATTGGTATGATGCAGACGGTGAGCGCACAGTGAAGACATCAGGTGAGAGTGACCAGGTTTATGTGAACTCAGAGTTCGCTGGTGGTCGCACAAACACTGCCAAGTTCTCACTCTATGTATCTCCTTATCTCGTAGCCAACCAAGGCGGACGCTACACCAAGCACATATATATTGGTAGTCAGCGTGTTGTTTCAAAAATTGGTGACTTCGACTCTTACGGTTCAGATCCACGCCGCATCCAGTATGCTGGTAGTGAGACTGATGGACTTTCTGTTGACTATAAGCAAAAATATGTCCAGCAGTTGCAGGTTATCAAGGATAATTATGCAACCTTTGCCGTACCGTACAATGGCGAGGACAACAACGACTATGTCGATGGCAAGGGCTTCTGCTGCAATGACGGCAGCTTGGAGGCTGCTCAGACACGAGCTTTAGCGAGAGCTGCAAAGAACAACTTCCAAGAAGGTGACGCATACGAGAAGATGCAGTTCTACTACCACCCTGACCATTTGGGTAGCAGCAGTTACATCACCAACCTTGAAGGCGAGGTGGTGCAGCATATCGAGTATGTACCTTTCGGCGAAGTGTTCGTTGAGGAGCGCAACAACATCTGGAATACACCTTATCTTTTCAATGCGAAGGAATTCGATGAGGAGACGGGGCTATATTACTATGGAGCGAGGTACTATGAACCGAGGCTTAGTTTGTGGATAAGTGCTGATCAATTAGCTGAAGAAGCATGTGATATTAGTTCATATGTTTATTGTAACCAAAATCCAATAATAATGGTTGATCCCGATGGGAAAAAAGCATGGATTGTCATTTGGGCGACTCAATCTTCTGACGCTACGGGTAGAATGCGTATAGGGCATACAGGAGTTATCGTAGAAAATTACAAACTCAAAACAACCGCAAGTGGTGTCAAACAATATGAGTCTATGGGGACATATACATATTATGATTTATGGCCATCATCAGCGAATTTAGGAGGAAAAGCAGCCGTTCAAGATGTTGAGGCAGTATATAATTCACAGTCATTCTATATGATAACGAATGGCAAAAAGAATGCTGACCATTCTGCTTTAGAAAGATATATTTCAAAACATGATATGTCTCAGCTTCCAGGAATGCTTCAGAATAATTTTAGTGAAAATTCTATTGAAGATTATGGAGAAGGTTATGCTCCTGATGGAATTATTAGATTAGAGATAACTGGCGAACAAACATATCATCTTCAACAAGAATACATATCCTTAATAAAACAAGGAACTTCTTATAATGGAGAGTCAAATAATTGTACAACATTTGTCGCAAATGGCATAAATAATTCAGGAATTGGTTCTGTCAAAGAAGAACGTATAGTAGATTGGAGAGGACTTTTGATAAATTTAAATCCTTTTCATAAGTCTTTCACTCCTAATAATACATACAACCAACTTAAGAATAGTCCTATTTCTGTTGTAGTAAAAAGTGCTGGCAATAAAACAAGTGAAAGTTATGAAGATGCAATTATTGACCGTTAGTATTTTCTTGTTTATTGTGAACTGTTGCAGTAGGGGTAATGAAAGCATCCAAATTGATGACTATGTGTTTTGTTCCCTTTACAAATTCGGCCAACAAATTGAGATGGATAAGAATACAGATGTTATATATAATATCAAGAATTCAAAAAAAATAAAAGGTCCAGTTATCGGCATGGATATAAAGACTTTAATTTTGGTAAATAAAACAAACAAAGGAGACACGTTGAAAGTTACTATATATGGAAATAAAAATAAATATTTTCGTATAGGAAAGGATTTTTATCAAGCACGAAATCCAATATTTTCAGTGAAAACTATCCACAATAGCGAATAAGGCATATTGCCTTTATAATTTAGTTCGTACCCATATAAGGATTTTGTTTATAAATCCTTATATGGGTACATAAAGCTATAATATGTAATCAATTTACCCCAGTTCGGGATAAAATAGCGATTAGTTGCATGTGAAGACAGATACGCGAGTTCTCTTCCCATGCCATCAGACATGGGCTGTATATAAAGAATCGAAAGGGATTATTCTGTCTTTAGAACAATGAAAGTTGCTTCGTGTCTTCGATGCAGTACCCCTGCAAAGCCTTGGGTTTGTTGTCAAAGAAACAATATGCTCCCAAGGCAGAAATAAGGTTCATGATAAAATTGCTTACAGATCTATGGCGTGAGTGTACAATCTGTGCCGTATTCTTCAGCATGTCGTTAATGGTTTCGATAATGTATCTCTTGCGCAGCATCATTCTGTCATAGAACGGCATCAGCTTGTTTTTCATGTTTACGCGCAACCCTGTCACCAGCTGTATTCCATCCTCAAAGAGGAAGTCAAACAGCTTCTGTGAAATATAGCCTTTGTCAGCGAACAGCTTGCCATACAACCGTTTAGCAAGAACCTTGAACACATTCGGGTCCTTGTCACTGACATTTGCGCCAGTAAGTACAAACGCTATTATCTCACCTCTGTCATTGCACGCAAGTCGCTTTGGAATGTGGCATTAGAGGTGCATAGTGGCAGAATTTTCATTGGAACGATAGCCACATACATATTCATCTTTGTTATGGGCATTCTTGCGTTTTGGTGCTTGTGGTCGGGCTATAAAATTAGGTTAAAAAAGAAATAACATTGCACAAAATCCAATTCTCATTAAATGCGAAAACAAACTGATGGTGGCGAGGTAACAAACCAAAATTCTTGATTGTGATTGTTTAACTTTTTTTCTGAATATAAATTTAGAAAAAGAGACTCTTCCTTCTTGTTGAAGACAAAAGGTGGTAAGCAATTTATTGAGATGGATCACTGGATTGACGAAGCAACATCATCTCTCGTAATATACCCTATCTATGGTGTAAGATTCGATATTCTATCAAAATGGTTTGAGAAATTTAGTGTGAAAAATTTGCAAGACCAAAGAGACGGAGCCAGTATCGATTTTTCTGGGGAAATGCTATCTATACAAGACGAGTTTTATTTCAACTTGAATGGGGAAAAATATGCAACCGATTTTAATGAATTACAAGCAAAAGTTCAAAAGTGTGCAGAATATGTCTTTTCAGAATATTCGTCACTTGATAAACTCTATAATAAAACAATATTGCCAATTTTAAACGGAGAGGTTTCTCTACCTGATGTTGGAGCTGACTGGATCTTTATTGATTTGGCTTTGTGTAAAATCGTAAATCCTTCAAATTTTCATAAGCTAAAACAGATAATTCTTTCCCATGTGAGAAAAATGTATATGCGTAAAGAACCGAACATATTGGATTATTATGATAATTTAGAAGATATTTTACAATATTTAGAGTATACTCAATTATAAGTAGTGTTTTTTAGGATGCATATTCATTAGTGTCCCGATTTTAACGGGACACTAATGACTGCACATCATAATAACAATGAAATATGTGGTATAAAGAAAAATATAGAATAGTAACAGAGAATCCATATAATAAGGAAAAATTAAATGGATTAGGTTTGGTTATTTACAGTGAATGGAAAGATTCGTTTGTAAACATCATCCAAAAAAATGAAATAAAGCATTTATTCCTGAACTATTCATTGGGATGGAAATGTTCAGACTATACTTTTTTACGATATATAAAGCCGATAGAAACATTAGAAATAATAGATACTCATTCTGTTGGAATTAAAAATGTTGAGCAACAGCATGAGTTGGTAACATTGTGTTTGAATTTACCCAATGCTAATGATATTGATTATCATGCCTTTTACCATCTAAAAAATGTGTTTTGTTATGGTGATAAACGAAATGATTCTTTATTTTCTTGTAATAGTATAGAAA
>OJNW01000572.1_pt1 | contig 23839 bp, 22 predicted proteins | sample 1597951 | NCBI WGS metagenome assembly OJNW01 (sample SAMN01915212, study PRJEB22387) | human gut metagenome | isolation source: stool | host: Homo sapiens | place: USA | reverse complement strand
CGCAAGCCCGCCGGTGGCGTATGCCTGCGCGGTGATGTTTTTCGGGTGGATGGCTCCGGGCAGTTCAACGGTCGTCTGCATCCGCGCTGCGCTCATAGCACCGGCAACATAGCCACGAGCCGTGACGGCGCGGGGTTTGATGCTTCCGGGCAGCCGAACGGTGCAAAAGGCAGCCATTCCGCAGGGTGCGGCGGCGACGTAGGCTGGCTGTAAATCCGGAATATATGCAAGAACAAGCGAAAGCGAAAGATGAGCCGGAATCTTGCGCTTCAAGCATTCCATGACGTCGCTCGATAAGAATGTGGAGTTATCATTTGGGAAGAGCTTCACATAAATTCTGCTATTTTTGAATTCAACAGAGGACGAGGCTCCGGTATATCCAAAAACAATATCTTTTATCTCCTGAGAGCCGATGTGGTTGCCGCCGATGAAGTACAAGGCGACGAGCTTGCGCCGCGCCTCGAGGGTGCGCTTCTGGTTCAGAGGGATACCGAGGAAAGCTTCCATCTGCGCCAGCGCATCCGTGTCCATCAGGGATACGAAGTTGTTGTTGACAACAGCGTCCACGCCGTCCTCGATTTCGTCCAGCCCGCCTCCGGCTGCGCGCCAGATAGCGTCCATCTCGAAAACGTCCCGGTAGAACACCGGGTAGAATGTTTTCAGCTCCTCGTATGCGCTGGGGAATCCGTTAGGATACAGGGTTGGTTTCACTTACTGTCACCTCCCCCAAAACAAATACCTCCTCTTTTCCGGCCTCGACGTTTGCCGTCTGGCCGTTGAAACGGAGGTTTGCGTAGTCCAGCACTCCCAAGAGGCTGTAAATCGTGTTGCCGACCGTGCTGATGCGCAGGGTGGGCGTTTCGCTGTCGTCCGTGGTGAGGTTGATGCTCTTGATTTGAGCTTTGAGGGCCGTCTGCGCTGCGCTCCTGACGCTGGCGAGGTCTCCTCCCTTTGCAAGCGTCACGGAGAAAGAGATGTTGACCCTTTTCGCCGTGGCGGATGTCGCGGTGAAGTGCGCGCCGATGTTGGCCTGTCCCTCGCCAAGGCCGGTCCCGCCCGGGTCGATGTACTCCTGTACGCGCTGCACAACAGCCTCAGACGCCGGGCCGCCCTCCGTGTCAATGAGAATGCCTTTGACCGTGTTCTCTCCCGCCCAAAGGGGAACAATGCGCGCACGGCCGACGCCGGAGATGCTCTCGCACCACGTTTTGTAATGCTGCTGGTTTCCGTTTTCTGCCGGTCCGGCGATTTTCTCCTGTACACGCTTTCGGAGGCTCTCGTCGTCCTCGTCGTCTGCGCCCGGTTCGAGCTCCTCGACGATGGAGCAGGCCGTGAGGCTCCGCTGCGTGTCGGTCGGCACAACAGAGGTTCCGGCCGGAATGTCGTTCGCCTCCGTTCCGGCTTTCTCCGCCTCGATGTAGATGCCGAGGGCGTCATCCTGCGCCAGCACAAAATACTGGCCGCTGCAGAAGAAGCGCGTCCCGAGCTCCGGGAGTTCCCCGTCGTACTTGATGCGGTACTTTGCCGTCGCGGCTGCCTGCCGGTAAACGGCGTATTCCTCTGCCTTGAGCGTCAGGTAATCGCCGGTCGCCGTCACCAGAAACACCATCTCGAACACCTGTTCGAGGTCTGCATAGTATTTGGCAATTTTGAAAGCGATGCCTGCGACAGCATCGTAGAAGATGCTGCCCTGCCGGAGGTCGATTCCGTCCGGCGCGCGGCTCAAAATCTCCTCCAAAACCTTGTCGTAGGTCTGGGCTTCAAACACTCTATATCACCTCCTCGACCTCTGTGGTCCCGTAAATAGTGTCCGCCGTGAAGTGGACGTTGCAGGAATCCTCGTTGAACTCAAACTCAAAGTCATAGACTTTAAGAATCCGGCCGTCGCAGAGGAGTGCATTCTCCACAAGTCTCGGGATTTCCGCCCTGATAAGCTCCTCTGTCGCGCTCTCGTCCGTGACAGTGTCCTTGATTTCGCTGCCGTACTGGTTGTCGTAGACGAGGCAGTGGAAACGCGGGGTGAGGAGTGCTTTCAAAATAAACTGGTTGACGGCTTCGAGGCCGTCAACCTTTCCGACGATGCGCCCGGTATCAAGGTCGAGCTTGTAGGTGAGCGACGGCTGCTCTTTCTCCTCCTCGATGCCTGAAATGGGAATGGGAATAAATACTTTGCTCATACGATAGCCCTCTCAAGAGCGTAGTAGCTCTTGCCGTCGTTGAAGCGGAGAAGGTAGACAGATTCGCCCGTCTTGAGCGCATTGTAAACGGTCAGCAGACCGCTCTCGATGGAAAAGGTTTTCAGCGAGTGGATGTGCGCGCTCTCCTTGCTGCTCTCGACCTTGTGATAGTCTCCCTTGGGCTCGTCTTTTGCGCCCTCGAAAGGGCAGCCGACGATGCCGGTTACCGGTCCGCCTCTCGAATCGTTAAGCTGAAACTTGTGGCCGTGCGCGCCGCCCACATGGGTGTTGCTGTCGATTTTGCCGTCCGCGAGGGCGATGTCTACTTTCACTTGATAGTCGGTCAGGTTCCGGGGGACGAGGAGCGCGCTGCCAGAGATTTCGAGCTTTTCGTCGTTCTCTATCTGGATGGTGAGCGGGCTCTCTTTCGTGACCGTGCCGACAACGATGCCGCCGTCTTTCGGCAGCATGTAGAGAAAGAGCTGCTTTAGGCTCGTCGCTTCATCCGGGTTCATGTGCAGCTCCTCCTATCCAATTTGACTGGCGTCCACCCATCCATAGACGGTGCTCTGCTTGTCCGTGTGGATGATGTGGTACGGGTGTTTTGCGTTCTTGCTCTTGGCGATGGCGGTGATTTTCGCCGGTCCCGCTTTCGGGCTGTTGGTCGGAGACGTCGCGGTGGACGCAACGTACTGGGGACCGCCCGAAAATTGGACCTTATCGCCGACGGAGTGCGAGGTCGAACTCTTTTCATCGCTCGCCTTTGCGCTCCGCTCGGTGTCTGTTGCCATGTTCAAGGTAAGGCGCATTGCATGGTAGTTGCCCTTGAATGTGTGGGTATCCTCGTCTACATAGTAGCTGTTCGAGATGCCGAGCGGCCTGATGATGATGCACAGGCCTACGCCGGAAATGACGTTTGCCTGCCCGAGGCCCTCGATTGTCAGCGTTTTGCTGGGGAGCTTCTGCTCTGCGAGCATGGATTCAGCCATGTCCGTGAGGTTCGCCTCCTCGGTGTTGCTGTCGGGCGTGGAAATGTCCTGCATGATGCCGATGGTCTTTTCGAGCTCCGTGTCCGCCTTTTCGGCAAGCACTTTGTCCTCCTTAGACAGCAGCTTTATGCGGGTTTTCACCTTCTCGATGCTGCAAGTGTAGTCGTAGCTTATAAGGTTCCGGCCGGTTTCCACCACCCATTGCAGAATGCTGTCTTTCCGCTTTATCAGGCTCAGTTTCCCGTCGGCTGACGTCACATAATGCCTGATGCCGGTGGCCTTAAACGTGAGGCTCAAGGCGTCCAAAATAACGTCGCAGGCTGTCGTTTTGGCCTTTGGCAGCTCCGAGATGACGTAGCCAGTGTCGGCCACATCCTTGTACGGAATCTGGAATCGGTCGCAGCAGTCCTTGAAGATTTCGGACGCCTTTTTCTGCTTGTAGCAAAAGCTGTCTTTGTTGTTCGACAGGTAGATACCCACGTCGTAGGCCTTGATGGTCATGGTCTTTTTCGTGCTCTGCTTCTGCCGCATGATGATGCCGCGAAACAGCTCTGCGCCCTCCCAATAAAAAACACAGTGGTTTCCCTTGGTGACATCAATGCCGGAACGGGCGTGTTTCCAGCCGTCATCGTCGATAAGCGATACGGAAAGAGTGCGCGCCGGGGAGCCCTTTCGGCCGCTCCATGTCGCGCTCTCCACCAGCTCGCTCATGTCGTAGGTGGTCTCGCCTTTTGTGACGAGGAATGTAATCTTGCCCATTGCCTCACCTCACGGGAGCTGCAACACCTGTCCGGGATAAATCAAATTCGGGTTTTTGAGCTTATCCTTGTTCAGGGAATAGATTTCGTTGTACCGGCCTCCGTCGCCGAGGGTCGATTTCGAGATGTTGTAGAGGCAGTCTCCGGGCTTGACCGTGTAGGTTTTCGCCTGCACTCGGTTGTCTGTCCGGGTGGAGCCGCTGGAGACGGTCGCGGTTCCGGTCGAGCTGACTTTGACCTGCCGGATTCTGACCTCTCTGTACTCCTTGAGCTTGATTTTGTAGTAGATGCTCCCGGGGTCGCCGCCTTTTCTGTAAGGCTGCAAGCTCTGGATGGCCGCGTAGAAGTTTACGCGCGTTCCGGTCAGGATGAGGTGCACCGGCTTCGCGCTGATTTTCCACTCGAAAAGCCGCTGTATCATCGCATCCGGCGACGACAGCATAAATGGCGTCTGGATGCCCGGAAAATACGCGGCCGGAAAAAAGCTGTCCCACGATACCTCCACGGCCGCCCGGTCCTGCAAAACGAGGATTTCGCCGAGGCCACTGATGGTGACGCTCGTGTTCTTCGTCCCGTGAGTGACGTCGAACTTCGTCGGCAGAACGGGAAAGCGTAGTTTCTCGCGCTCTCCGTTGTGCGTAATCCAGAGCTGCATACTGCTCTCAAAAATCATAGGCAAGGTCTCCTTCCTCGAAGATTTCGCCCTTGATGATGCTCATAAGGACCGGCTTTGCATGGCGCGTCAGAATGTCGAGGACGGATTCCTCATTCATGCCGCCGACGTCGATGGAGCCGCTGCCGTTGATTTCGATGATAATGCGCTTGACGGTCTCGCCAATGCTGGGCGCGTCCGAGGAGGAGGCCGGGGTCTCCTGCTGCGCGTCGCTGGCGGCCGGGGCAGTCGTGTTGACCGGGGCCTCCTCTGCGGGTGCAGCCTCCTCCGTAGTCTGCGCCTGCACCTCCGGTTCGACGTACTCAATGCCGGTGGGCTGTGCATCAGAGCCCTGCCCGTCAGCCGTGAGATAGGAATACTCCTTGACGGCCTCCATACCCTCCGGCAGGTCGTTCTCCGGGAGCGGACTTGCCGTGGGCTCCGGGAGTGCAGCAGCCGCGAACGGCGTTGCAGGAACATCCGTGGGCAGTTCGGGCTCCGGGGTGGTCGTCGGTACTTCTACCGTCGCCGTGGGCTCCTCGGGGCTCTCTGCAGGCTCTGCCGGGGCTGCGGTGGTCTCCGGTTCCTGCTCCGGCGCAGTCGTCGCGGGCTCCTCCGGCGCGGGATTCACCTCGGCCTCCTGCACAGGGAACGTATCAGCCGGAGCCGGTACGGGCTCCTCGGCAACAATGTTCTCAGGAGAGGATTTAGAGCCCTCCTGTGCCACTTCCTGCTCAACAGGGTAATTTGCTTCTACCGGCTCTACGGTGGCCTCTGCGGGCAGAATTGCCGCCTCCGGCGCGGTCTGTGCTTCAACAGGTGCAGGAGGTTCCACAATCTGCTGCACAACGGGCTCCGGCTCAACGGTAGGGGCAGGCTCTCGGGCGGCCAGCGGCGAGGCCGTCGGCTCCGATGGAGTAGCCTCTGTGGGCTGCTCCTGCGGCAGTTCAATGGCCGGAACCTGTTCCGAGGGTAGCTCCGGCAGGGGTTCCACGGGCTCTGCCCCCTCGGTCGGCATAAGCTCTTCGCCGTTCGTCGCGGTGCTGGGCTCCTGTTCCTTAAGCTCCTGCATGGCAGGCTGCTCAATCTCAGGAAGTTCCGGCTCAGGCGCGGTGTCGTCCGGGGCGTTCGTGGCGTTTTCCGTGCTGTTCACGGCTGCGAGGATTCTTTCGGTCTCCTGCGTTGGGAACACCTCGGACCCGCGCGCGCCGATGATAAGCTCGGGGCCCTCCTCACCGGCGATGTAGACGTCCTCCTGTGCGGACAGAGTACCGTTCGCGTGACCGGTAACTGTCGTTGCGGTGGGTGTCGTTGTGGTCGGCGTCGTTGTCGGCGCAGTTTTCAGGTGGGAGGCGGCCGCGTTCGCAACGGCCTCCGCTGCGCTCCCGGCCTCGCCGGTCATGGAGCGGATTGCGTCACAGTAGGCCTTGATGGTATCCTGTGCTGCTTTCCGGGCCTCGTCGGTCATCTCCATGTTTTGAACCGTCTTGGACATCCGGGTCTCGATTTCGCCCATCTTCTCGTCGAAGTCGGTTTCCATCTTGGCGACGTTGTCCGCGAAGGTGTCCTTTGCCTTTTCGGTCTCCTCAAACTTGGAGTTAAACTCGGTGACGAACTTGGAGGCTGCTGCGGGCATACCCTCGGTGCTGCCTCCCAGTTTCTCGATGTTCTGGATGATGGCGTTGATGTAGCCCGCGCTTTCCTCGCTGCCGTCACTCAACGACTTAATCAGGCCGTCATCGAGGCCGTATTCTGCGGCCTTTTTGAGGTTTTCAGAGTAGAGGTTGAGGTAGTCTGTCTGGCTCTGCATGGCCTTTTCCATGTCGCTGATGGACAGCTCAGACGAGGTTTTCATCGTGTCAAACAGACCGATTTGCCCCTCGATGCTCGTCCGGGCCGATTCATACGCCTTGTCATAGGCCGCCGTGAGGTTATCGAGCTCTGTCTGTGCCGTGCTGACGGCCGCGCTTACGGCCTCCTCATAGCTGACGGTCTGGTTCTGCGAATCCTCGACCGCCTGCGCGACGCCGCGCCACTCGCCCTTAATGTCGGAGAGGGTCTGCTGGTTCTCGTCGTAGGCAGATTGCAGCTCCTCGAGGGATTTCTTGTACTCGTCGATGTCAGAAGTCCACGCCACCCACGGACTGTCCTCCATCCAAAAGCCGAGGCCGCTGACCCAGTCGCCGGTGACGTCGTCCTGCCTCATGCCGCGCCGCTGACGCTCCGCGTCGAGGTTGGCCTCCGCCTCCGCGATTTGCTGTTTGAGGCTGCTCTGCTCTTTCAGCAGGTCAACATAGGTCTGCTGCTGCTCGGCCTTGTACTCCGAATCAGCCTGCGCCTTTGCGGCTTTCTTGATGGCCTTGACGGTCGCGTCTACGCTCTCGGTCACGCCGTCGTAGGTCAGGCCGAGACCCGGGACGTCGGCGTTGAGCTGGTCGATGATGGCTTTCATCTCCGTGTAGCTCGCGGTGGTCTGCGTGTTCTGCGAGGCCAACTCCCCGAGCCGCTGGGTCAGAGCCAGTGTGCCGAGCTCTTGGTCCTTGATGCTCGAGGTGGAGCTGTTGTAGGTGTCCATGACCTTGTTGTGGCTCTCGACGAGGCCGTCGCACTCCGCCACAAACTCCTTGACGGTCTGACGGTTGGCTTCAAACTCGTCGTTGAGCTGGTCGAGCTGGTAACGCAGGCTGTTGGCCGCGTCGGAGTTCTCGCCGTACTGCTCACAGGCTGCATTGTACTGGTCGTTCAGCCTCTGCAGCTCGTCGTACTGGTCACGGCAGGTGGCCGTCATGCCCTCGTACTCGTCGCTCTGCGTAATCAGCACTCCGGTCAGGGTAACGGCCGCTGCTGTAACAGCAACAATGCCTGCTGCCGCGAGGACGTAAGGGTTAGCCGCCAGCGTCGCAGTGAATGCCTCCGTCACGAACTTCGCAGCCGTGGTTGCGAGGTTGTAGGCAGCCAGCGCGCCCGTGAATCCGCCCACGCCGACCGCAATGGCCGAAATGGCCGCCACGACGGCCGGGTGCTCGTCTACAAAATCACTCATGCCCGCAAATACGTTGGTGAATCCCTCGTATACCTGCGTGAGCGCGGGGTTGAGCACATCGCCGACAGAGATTTTCAGGTTGTTGAACGCATTCTCCATCCGCTGCTTGCTCTTGTCGGTCGTGTCCGCCATCGTGGAGTATGCCTTTTCGGTTGCTCCTGCGCTGGTACGCATGGATTCGAGCACACTGTTGTACTTGTCTGCTCCTGCGTTGAACAGGGACAGTGCGCCGATACCGGCCTCCGTGGAGTTCCACAGGGCGTTGAACGCTGTGCTGTCTCCATCTACCGCGTTACCCAGCATAGCCATCACATCGCCGAGCGAGTAGCCCTGCTCCATGAGCTGCGCAAAGGTCTTGCCGGTGGAGTTCAGCAGGACCTCAGAAACGCCGCTGCCGGTGTCGCCGAGCTCATTCAGCATCGACTTGAGGTAGGTACCGGATTCTGCGGTAGCGATACCGTTGGCGGTTAGGACAGCGTAAGCCGAGCTAAGATTGTCCATCTGGACGTTGTACGCAGACGCCAGAGGAATGACCTTGCCGACGCTCTGCGCCAGTTGGTCCACGCTCGTTTTGCCGAGGTTCTGGGTGGTGATAAGGTAGTCTGAAAGCTGCGTTGCATCCGACGCCGCGAGGCCGTAGGCATTGATGGCCGTTGTCAGAACGTCCACAGCCGTGGTCGCCGACGTAAAGCCGCCGACGGCCAGCTTGGTCGCGGTTCCCGCAAAGGCCGCAGCGTCCGCCGTGTTGATGCTGGCTGAAATGGCCTGATAGGTCGCCTCCGCCATGTCGCTGGCCGCCTCGCCGGTCTCGTTGGAGTAACTGCGCACCTCTTTCGAGATGCTGCTCAAGGATTTCTGGCTTGTATCCGCGATGGTAGCAACCATTGCAGTGGAGGTCTCGAACTGTGCGGCCGCTTCGGAGCAGTCAAAAAAGCCGTTCTTAATCTCGTTCAGAGTGGCGGCTATTCCGGCCGACGCAAGGACGCCTTGCAGCTCCTTGATGCCGTCGCGGCTCTTTTTGCTCGATTCCTCACTCTGCTTGCCAGTTTCCTCAGACTTATCGCCGAACTTCTCGACCTCATCCGAGGCTTTACGGGCTGCCTCCGCCGCCTCGTCGAGGTTCTTCTCGGTCTCGGTCGTTTTCTCGGACAGGATGCCGGCAGAATTTGCTGCCTGTCCGGTGGCTTTTTCGTAGTCCCCGATGGCCGAGGACAGGTCATCGACGGAATCAGCAGCAGCGTCGGTGCTCTTGGCGGTCTGAGCGGCCGTGCGGGAGACTTTGCTCAACGCTCCGTCTGCCGCCGTGCCGGTGTTCTCGAACGCCTCAAGAGCCCGTTCGCCGCTCTGCGTCATCTCGTTGAACTTGGAGGAGATTTCGTCGATGGCCTTGAATACGACTTTCAGTGTTGCCATGTCGGTCCTCCTATCGCCTTATAGGGACGAGCTTCATGGTATCTCTTCTGCACGGGCGCGCGCTTTCCTCCTCCTCGGAGGCGATGTAAAAGAGCTTCTGTCTCCGGCTCATTCGGTCGAACTCCTCCGGTCGGAGGCCGTGCCGCTGCCAAAGAACATGGGCCCAGTACGTCTCGCTGCCCGCGCTGCGAATCAGTTTTTTGCGTCGTCGATTTCCTTTTCATCGGCCTGCTTCTGCTCCTCCTCGGAGAGCTGGCCGCCGATGCCCAGCAGAGCCATGACAACGCGGGTGACATGAGCAAACTCGTCGGCGCGGGAGAAAACCTTTTCCGGCATCTGGGTGATGTCCACGCAGTTGTAATACTTCATCAGCTCCGGGTCGTCCAGCTTGGGGTACTGCAGGGCCTCAACGAGGATGTGACGGGTGGCCTTTGCATTGTCGCGCTCGTCGCGGAAAACCACGTTGCCGCCGTTGATGTAGGGATTGCCTTTCTTGTCAAGAGCGACAGTGTGGGTGTGGTATGCTTCGTTGATTGCGCGGATGCGCTCAGAGGACAGTACCTTGACCTCGAGCTGGATGACCTTGCCGTTCTCGTCCTTAAAGCTCTCCGGGGCCGGTACGGTGACGACCCTCTCCACCTCTGCTGCCTTGCGCATAAAATATTTCAGGTTCTTGCTCATAGCTGTCTCCTCCAAAATAAAAATCGGAGCCCCTCCACCTAGGAGAGGCTCCGCCTGTATGCTCCCGATGAAAATGTCGGGAGGTTAGATAATGTTCTTGATGTTGAAGTTGATGACGTCATCGACCACGCTGCCGCTCTCTGCATCCAGTGCGGTCAGGGGCAGGTCACCAGTCAGGACGCAACCGACGCAGGTCACGACGTCGGAGCCGTGGGCTGCATAATAGTCAGAATTAGCGTCGTCCATGATGCCCTGAATCACGAGCTCGGGCGTCGCTCCGGTGGCCTGATACTCCTTGATTTTGGTCTTGAGCCAGTTGTTCGTCCGGCGACGGGTCATGCTGCCGGTGATGGTCGCACCAACCCAACGGCTAGACGGGGTTTTCTCGTTCAACTGGCGGCCGGTCCACACTTCCGGGGTGAAGTTGATATTCATCTTCACGTCGTCCATGACCTCGACGCCGTCGATGAACGCATGGCCCTCACGGAGGCTAATAGGGTTTTTGTTGTACTGCATAACTTACCTCCTGCTGCTTTAGCGGGTCTTGACGGTGAAGAACAGCTTCTCGGCAGAATCCACAGGCTGGATTGCGACGATGAAATAAACCTCGTCGCCGCTGCTCAAAGATTCGTCGATTTTGAAGTCCGCGTCATAGTCCACGTTCTTGATGGCCCCCATGTCCTCGTACTGCTTGAGGATGGTCTGGCCGATGCCCTTCATAACGGCGTAGCCGGTCGGGCTGTTGTCGTACTTGTTGGGCGGGAAGTTATTCTGGATGGTCTCCTGAATAGCGTCCAGAGTGCGGATAACGCGGTTCTTGCTGTACGTCTTGTCCTTGGGCTTCTTGAAGGAGACCAGAGAATTGATGTCGTACTCGATGATGACGTTGCCCGCCTCGGAGTAGGAGAAGAACATCTCGCCGTTCTTGATGGCCGCAATGGCTGCTTCGTTGTCCTTGGGGTCCACGATGCCGGTCGCGCCGTTGTAGACCTCGTAGGTGTTAGACTTGATGCAGCTTGCGGATGCGGTGATGCCCGCAACGAATGCGCAGGCCTCCGCGTGGGTCAGCTCAACGCCGTCAACAACAACAGAGTTGGTGACATTGATGATACCCTCGTGGTCAGGGCTCTTTGCGTCCGGCAGAACCGCATTCACGCCCTTGCCCATGCTCTCGCGCATATACTTGATTTTGGTTCTGACTGCGGTCTGCAACGTATCATCGGTAACGGGGAAGCACAGAGTATTGAACTTGATGCCCTCCATCTTGTCCACAAACGCGGTGACGTCGCCGTTTGCGCTGGTGACGTTCGTGCCGCCTGCCAGCTTCACGCCGGATGCTGCTTTCAGGTCGCCCGTACCGGCGAACTTCACCAGCTTGTCGTCTGCTGCGGCTGCAATCAGCTCCTCGACGGTCTTGACGCCCTCGTACACAGCGGTGGCGTCAGCATCCAGATACACGGTGACGTCAAAGCCGCCGACGGGGTTTGCGACGACAGAGACGTGAATATCGTTGCCGCGAGTGCCGCCGTACTTGGCCGTTACGGTCAGCGGAGCAGCGGCTCCGGTTGCGGCCGTGCCGCTCTCCGTGATGTAGACGATGATCTTGGCAGCCTTTTTGAATGCCTCACGAATCAGGCGCATCTTATCGTTGGTCGCGTCGTAGACGCTGCGGCCGAGCTCCACACTGTAAGCATCCGGGGCCGCTGCCGTCAGGGTGATGGGCGTCTTGGCGGGGCCAAAGTCGTAGCCAATCAGGGGCAGCAGCACGATGCCGCGCTCAGAGTTGCCGACGGTGTCGTTGCGGTCGCTCTCGAAGTTGATGTAAGTGCCCGGGCGGGTCTTTCCCGCCAGCTTATCGTATTTACCGCCTGCCATTAAACAACGGCCTCCTTTCCGAGCCACTCGTCGATGTGCTTCCGCATCTCCTCGACGGTGTATTCACCAGTCATGCCCACCGTGGCACCGGCGAACGTGCTGGCCGAAACATGAAAAAGCGTCCGGCAAGCCTTTGCCAGACGCTCAATAGGGAACTTCTGCGCGGTCTGTGCCGCGCTCGCGTTCTTCTCTGCCATGCAGATACCTCCTATTCAGTTTTTCCCTCGGCCGCTTTGAGGTCGAGGTTGTAGTGCATCACCTTTTGGCAATCCACCCTGTTGTACGGACGGCGGCTGTCCCAGTGGAGTGTGAGCTGGGCTGTGCCTGTGTCCAGCCGTTTCACGCCTCCGGGGTCTTTGAGCCGTACTCCGCCTCCTACCGCTGCTCCCGCCTCGTCAATGAGCGGGACAAGCAGGCGGGCTGCGCAAATGGCGTTCAAGGCCGCTGCCGCGCTTGCGTAGGCGTCCTCGTCCGTGCTGGCGAAAAACCGGATGTACCAATCGTATTCCACCGCATAGGACGCGAACGTGTCGCCGTGAGGTGTGAGCTCCGGCTGCGGAAAGAAAACAGAGGGTACGACGAATCCCTCCGGGATGTCCCAGTAATAGGGCGTAATCCCGGGTACGGAATCGAGGATAAAGCGGATAACGCTTGCGATTTCCTGCTCTAAGGCAGCCATAGGTTTCATCTCACAAAAAATCCTTGAAATACTCGTCCAGCCAGCTCTGCAGCTTCTTTTCGAGCAGCTCCGGGTAGAGCTTTTCTAGGATTCTGATGGAGCTTTCCCAGTAGTGGGAGCCCTCCACCCATTTCATTTTTAGGACCATCCCGGTCTTCTCTCCCGGGGTGTAGATGAAGCGGTCCTTTCCGTTCGCCTTTTCCCAGTGTCCGGGAACGAATCGCCTCTCTATCCCTTTCGGGTTGGTCCAGTGGCCGTCATTTACGAACTTGGCGTACTCGACGTTCGTGCCGACCTCAAGGGTCAGGCCGTTCTCGTCGAGTGTCCAGACGTTCTCCCCGTCGCCTTTTTGGAAACTGTGGAGCAGCAGCCGATAGCCCAGCACGTCCCGGCGAACGATTTCATCTTGCAGAATGCGTAGGAACTCAATGCCGAGCCCTTCAAGAAACTTGTTCAGTGCCCGCTTAAAATCGCCCTGCGCGGCCGTTCCGAGCCGCTTCACGAAGTTTTCGAGCTCTACTGTGTCGAATGTCACCTGCGCCATTACAATGGCCTCTGTTGGGCTGTGCGGTATATCTTTACCGTCATGTGATGCCCTCGGATGTTTCGCGGTTGACCTGCTGTGTATTCGAGCCCTGTTTCGCTGCTGACGATTTTGTCGTTGAGCCTGATGTCCGTTCCTGCCGGGAGCGTGAGCTTTATGTCGCTGTCCATATCGTTCTGCGGTTGCTGCTGGGCGATTTGGATGGACGCGCTACGCACTCCGAAATGGCACGGGACTTCCTCGAGGTCCGGCTGTTTGGGGTACTTGAACTTGGGGGAGCCGGGGAGCCCGTAGCCGGGGCTCGTGCTCTCCTGCTGGGTGTGGTAGATACTGCAACGATGGTCAAAGAAGTCCTCAATAGCCATTGGTTCAGAGGCCCCTTAACCGCATCGTGACGCCGTTGAGCGGCTGCACGACGACGTAATCGTCCAGCAGGCTCTCCACGCCCAGTTTCCCGACGTCTATGATGCTGCTCTCTGCCGTGTAGGAGTAGTCGTCAAAGGTCTCGCTTTTGAGGCGGACCTTGGTCTGCTCAACGGCATTGTGGGCGTATGCCTCCGCGATAAGGAGGACCGCCGTCTTGACATTCTCCGGGATTTCGGGGTATTTCTCCGGGTCGTCGAATCTGTTGTTGCAGTAGTCGATGACCCAGCTCTCCGCCCGGGAGATGTCAATTTTGAGCTTGCTGTCGGCGCGGTTCTTTACTTCCTCAAATTCTGTGTACTCTTTGAGTTCCTCCGGCGTGACCCACGGCCGTTCGGCCATCAGCCCTCCGGGGAGATGATGGCGGCCGCTGCGGCTGCATCCGCCTCATACTCACGAATCTTCTGCAAAATGCTGGCCTTAGTGGTGCAGCCGGTCAGGTCGATGCCGTTGTCCTCGGCAAATTCCTTGAGCTCGTCGAGCTTCATCTTGGAAATATCAGGGACTTCCACGGGCTCCTCGGCGACGGCCGCGACGGCCTCCGCCTTGTCCTTGCCGGTGGTATCGACGCCCATATCGTCAGCCAGCTTGTCGAGCTGCTCCTCGTCCATCTCGCCGAGGAAGTCGGCGTCCAGATGGCCGGTGACGGTGTGAGCGTCAGGGAGAGCCTCGAAATAGCCGCTTTCCAGCAGCGCGGTATATTTCTCGGGGTCGTCCACAAAGACGTCAGGATGCGCCGCAGAGGCGCGCACAACGCCATCATAGGACAGACCTTTAATCAGTCTGAGGTGCATAGCGTCCTGCCTCCTGTTAGATAGATGCCAGACCGGTCACAATGGCCGTTGCGTCCAGCTCCTCAACCAGCGTATCGAAGTCGAAATGCACGACATAGAAACGCTTGTCCTGATAGATGGCCTCCGGGCCCTCGGTGGTCTTGCGGATGACAACGCCGTAGGAGTTGACGACGACCAGATTCTTCGGGTCGGTCAGCATAATAACGTCGTCGGGCAGGGCCGGGACCTCGATGACGGGAACGCTGGCGGGATTCTCGACGCGCTTGTCGGTGATGATGCCGCCTGCGGTGACTGCCTGATTCAGGATGTAACGCTCCCACTCCTGACGGCGGTGGGGGGACATCAGCCAGCGGAGAGTGCCGTTGTTGAACTTGTCGGGAACTGCGCGCAGGCCCTTGTAGAACACATCCAGAACCATTGCGCCAGAGTTGATGCCGGACACATCGACAACGTGGCCGCCCTCCTTGAACTGCTTGACCCAGCCGTCGTTCACCTTGAGGAAGTCGGCGTCATCGACAGTACCCAGCTCGGTGGCCTCACCTGCGTCGAATGCGCCTGCGGTGTGGGCTGCGGTGTACTGGTAGACCTTCTTGTTGTATGCGACGAGGTCGCCAATAGCGTAGGTCTCAGAGGAGCTAAACTCCTTGACCTTGGCATACCGTTCGTCGCCGTTCAGGCACAGGTCCTCGCGGTCGCAGCCAATCTGACGGGTCATCAGGTTGGTGACGATGGTCTCGTAGTTGGAGCCCTCGATGTTTTCGCGCAGGGTCTCCTCAGTGATTTCCCACGGCAGACGGACAGGGGTGCAAGCGTATTCCAGCTTGCCATGCTTCACGCCGGAGCGGTAGCCGTCGTCGGTGTTCTCGGTCTTTTTGCGCAGCAGACGGCGGCCGACGCCAATCTTGTCGATTTCGCCGGTCTTTGCGGAGCGCAGCTCGTGGCGGACGAGGCCGCTCAGCGGAGTGGCCTCAAAGGTCTGCTGAATAAACTTCTTCGCCTGCTCCGGGTTCAGTGCGCCGCCAGCGGCCAGACCGGCGGTGGTGATGGTCTGGCCTGCTGCGTTCACGATTGCCTTATTGCTTCTCATGGTCATAGTGCTTGTTCCTCCTTACAGGATACCAGCGAGATAGTGCGGCTCGGACTTCTCGACAGGGTCCTCCGGGTCGCCATCATCGTTCAGGTTGGTCGGCAGGCCTGCGGCCTTGCGGACGGGTGCGACAGCCTTGGCAACGGCCTTTGCGACGACGTCTGCAACATTCTCGGCGGTCAGCAGCTCCGGGGTCTTTTCGGGCTCCTCCTGCTGGCCGAGAGCCTTTGCGACGGCTGCCTCGACCATCTTGCTGACGGCCTCGACGGTCAGTTCTGCGGGCTCTGCTGCCGGTTCTGCGGCTTTCTGGACAGGGTCAGTCGCGGGCTTCTGCTGGGTTTCCAGTGCCTTGGCGACGGCTGCCGCCACGGTATCTTCGATTTCTTTCTTGGTCACTTCGGTTTCCTCCTGTTCTTCTTCGGGGAATTTATCGAGGAACTCCCCGAGGTTTGTGTAGATGGACTGCAACGTGTTGCGGTTGGCTTTGCTCATGGCCTTGCCAGCCTTGATGACGGCGCAGCTTTCGAGCGATTTTGCAACGGGCTGTCCTTTGGTGAGCAGCTCGGTGACGATGTCGTTGAAGTCATTCAGGGCGTTTCGGATGGTCTCCTCGTCCGACGCAAACTCCCAATGGTCATTCTCCCAGTTGTACCGGTACAGAACGTCGTTGAGCGCGTAGAACGCGGTCCAGAAGTTGTCGCTCTGGATGCGCTTGGTGTAGTTGTCGGCAACTTCGCCTTTCTCGACAACATCAAAGCCGAGGGCAGCGGCCATCTTCTTGAAGATGCCGCGCATACCCTTTTCGGGCTGCTCCTCCGCCTTTGCAACTCCGTCATCGGGCAGCGGGTCGTCCTCGTCGCTGTACTTGCCGACGCCGCCCATGGAAAAGCCGGTGATTTCGCCTTTCTGGACTTTCTCGAAAATATCCGGGTCGTCCACCTCGACTGTCATCATCCATGTGCCTTTCTTGATGGCCTGCTCTCCGACGCTCATATCGCAAGGTGCGACATAGCTCTCGACGACGGCCGCCTTTTCGAGCGGCTCGAACGAGTGCTGCACATCCACCTGATTACCGTTCTTGGCGAACCAGTACGCGGCCTTGGTGATTTCCTGCTCCGTCATGTAATTGCCGTGGGCGTCCTCTGTGAGGGGCTCATAGACAATGCCGGTGATGTAGTGGCTATCAGCATCCGCGTTGACGATTCGGCCGTAAGAAGCAAAAGAGGCGGAGCCGTGCTCCGCCTTGGTGATAAGGAACTGTTTCTTGTTGGCCGCTTTGTCTACAAGGCTGACAAAAGAAATCTTTGCATCTGTGATGGCGTATGCTTTCTCGATTTTGCTCATGGTTTTCTCACCTCCTCTCTACGCCCCTAGGTAGGGCGTCTAATGGTCGGCCATGCGTCCTTGCCGCTGCGCTCAAGGAGTGCAACGTCAAAGGGCTTGCGGCCTATATCCTCAAGCGATGAATAGAACCAAACGACCATATCATCGCACTGGGGCTCGTCTACGATGGAGAAAATGCGCCGGAGCTCGTCCTCCGGTGCATCTGCCGGTGCTGCGCACCACTTGACGATGCGCAGCCTCCCGGGGAGCTGGTATCTCTCGACCCGCTCCACATGGTACTTAGGCTTGAAAAGGCGGCAAATAATCGCCGAAACGATGCGGTCAAGTGCTTTCCACATGGGGCTCCTCCTCCGGCATAATGATTTTGACGTTGGGGTTCTCAATCAGAGCCTCAATCTCGGATAAATCGGCTCCGAATGCAATCCGTAATTCAAGCGTTGCGGGCTGTCCTGCGTCATGGTGCAGGGTGTACCCGTTTACGATGTTCGCCAGCTCAATGCCGTCGATTTTGAGAATAGGCTGCTTTCCAACTCGGGCTTCGTCGATGGTAACTTTCATGTGTAGTCCTCCTCGTTGATGCCTGCGCGCGCCTTGTTCTGCGTGTCGAGCTCTTTCTCCCACTCGCCGTCGTCCTCCGCGATGGCCTGCGCTTGGAGGGCCTGCCGCTCCTCAAGGGAGAGGCCGAGCACCTCCTCACTGACTACCGGCTGCAAAAGGCAATGGCAGTTGACGCTCTCTCTCGGCGGCAAGCAGACGTCTCGTGGGGTCATGGGGTAGTAGGTATTTCCGTCAGCTCCAATCAGGGTGAACGGCTGCCCTTTCGGGACGTGAACGCCGTCCATATCCACATGGTTCTGTCTCGGGTCGTTCCGGTATGCTCCGGTGTGTTTCCACATCTTCTCCTCGACGGCCGGGCTCTGGATGTAGCTTTCGAGCTGCGCATAGCCGTGCGCCCGGAGCACCTCTGTCAGAGCCACGCGCCGCGCGCGGTAGCCCGGGGAGCGGATGCCGCTGTCTGCAATGATGTTTGCGACGTCGTTGATGCCCTTGCCGTCGTTCAGGCCCTTTTTCAGGACTGCCTCGATTTCGGTCTCGGTGTCCAGCTTCATAATGTCGGCGAGGTCGCTGCTCCACGAGCTTATCCAATCGGTTGTCCGTTTGGTGAGCTTCGTAACGGTGAGTTCTGCATCCGTTTTCTGGACGTAAGCCTCAACATACGTCGGCATGATGGTGGAAAACTGAGTATGGAAAACGTCGAAAAGGTCCTGCGCCAGCTTGCTCTTGTTCTTAAACTTCGGCCAGTTGTCCTTGAAGAAAGTTTCAAGGTCGATGGCATCCGCCAGCTCCTTGAGCAGGTCGTCGGCGTTGTCCTCGAGGAGCTTCGTCACGACCTCCTCGATTTCGTCCACGGTGTTCAGGCTCTCTTTTGCCTTGAGGTATCCCTCCATCGTGAGCTGCTCGTACAGGTCGTTTTCTGCTTTGGCGAGGTATGCGTCGATGGCCTTGATTAGAGGTCCGCAGCGTAAGCACTTCACTCCGCGTCGCCCTCCTCCTGTTTCATGTCGGCCAGCAGGCGGCGGACCTCTTTCATCACGGCGACGAGCTCCGTCTCATTAGCGGCTGCCGCTTTCTGAATCTGGCCGTCGAGCTGTTCCTCTACGCTAGGCCCGCCCTGCTTGGCGTTCTGTGCGGGCTTTGTCTCCGGTTGTGTGTTTTTCTTGCCAGCGTCAGAACCGCCATTCTGCGCCACGCTGGGGCCGTTTCCAGCCACGGTGATGGCTGCGGCCCGCTGCTGTGCGTTGGTAAACGCCAGCGGAATGTCGCCCCACTCCTCGGGGAAGTCCTCCGAGGTCTCGCCGAGGGCCTTGTACAGGACGCTCTTTGCCTTGTTCGGGGTGAGGCCGCCCGCGTTGTTGCAGACGGTCAGTAGCTTGTACAGGTCGTCCGGGTTGGAAACGTCCGGCGCGCGGAAGAACACCTCGACGTACTTGAACTGATAGCAGTTGAGCAGCCTGTTGTTGATGGCCCACGCCAGACGCCGCCGCTCCGGCTGGAATACCTGTTTCTCGGTCACTTCCATGGCGGTCTGCGCGGTGGCGCGGTTGAAGTCCGTCGTGTATCCGGTGTACAGGTCCGGGAGCTGGAACGCGCTCTGCACCTTCCGCCGGTTGTTTTCGAGGTAGTCTTGGAAAAGCTCGTCCTTTTGCAGGATAGCAGCAAGGTCCTTGACCTCGACCTCCGGCCGGTTCTCGGCGTTGAATCCGGTGCGGTTGTCTGCCGCCTCCGTTTCCAGAACCATAAAACTGTGCTGGCCCGCCTCGCCTCGGATTCCGTTCATGTACTCCTTGAGCTTGGCGAAACTATCGTCCGTCAGGCTGCCGCCCTTAACCATAATCAGCAACGGGGTGTGGCGGCCGTTCAGGAAATAGTTATTGTTGAGGCTCTCCGCTCTCCGGGCTCCATCTACGGTAAGGATGGAACCAACCCACCGGACCTTGCCGTATGTGGCGGTCCCGATGGCGAACTCGATTATTTCGTTGGCGCGGCTCTTGAACTCGAGCTCGGTGACGTACTCTCCGCTCGTCGGGTCCATGATTCGCGGGTCTCCGAACTCCTTGTAGTAGACCGTGTTGCCGTTGACGGTCTGCTTATACTTGCGGAACTTCCTCATGCGGTTCTCGGTGTGGTCCCGGTGGAAATACGTCACCTCGACGCGCGGGTCCAGCCTCCGGCTCTTTTCCACGCTGGGGGTGTCCTCGATGAACTCGAGCTGTATGACGTTCCCGTCCATATCCCGGATGACCTCTGCGTATGCGCAGCCGTAGGTTTCCCGGGCCTCCACGATGTCCTCAAAGAGCTCATTGCTCTCCTGCTCCATGTTGAGCATCTCGACGACCTCCGCCGCCCGGTCCCATTCCGCTTTCATCTCCGGGGTTTCGTCCGCGTCTGCAAAGTCGTCTTTGTATCGGATGTCAATTCCGAATCCGGCGATGTTGGACTTGTAGGCCCGGATGCACTGCGGGAGTATGGTGCTTTCGTCCACCATCTTGGAAAGCCCTCGGAGGTCAAACGGTGGCTTTGCCCAAACGCCTGCCGTGTACGCCTCCTCCGGCGAGATTTGCAGGGAGCCGTCTGCTTTGGCGATGGGCTTCATCCCGCCGCGCTGCTCAGGGTCGTCCGCTTTAACGATGCGGACGTTTACCCGCTGCTGGGCGGGCTGCTTCTTGTCGCTCACTTCTTAACGTCTCCTCTCCTCTTGGGTTTGACCGGCAGGCACAGCAGGAGGATGCAGTCGGCCTCGTCGGGCGAGTGCATCCCGCGCTTTTTCATAGCGTCCTTGCTCTCCACGCGGATTTTGGCGTCGTCGGTCATGGAATACTTTCGTGTGGAAAGCTGGCCGACGAGGTCGTTATCGTTCGGGAGAATGAGCTGGACGGGTTTCTGTGCGCCCTCCGGCGTCTGCGGTGCAAGTAGGTTCTTTACGACGCTCATCATGTAGGTGGTGCTGTCGTAGTAAAAGTCATGGTGTATGCGCTGGCCGAAGTAAACGGGGATAATATCCATCCACCAGAACCGCTCCGGCTGCTCGCGCTTGACGCGCCGCAGACGGTCCGTGACGCCGCCGCCGAGGCCGCTGTCGTCTATCTTGATGGGGATAGCCTTGTCGAACCGGTACTTTTCCATGAGCTTTAGGCCGAGCTCCATGATGTCGTCGGCCGTCTGCATAAGGTCCTGCCCGCTCTTGCGCTTGTAGAACATGGCCTTTTCGTCCACCTTGTAGCCGATGACAGTGCGGTCGTCGCCGTAGCGGGCAACGTCGCAGCCGATGTCGATGCGGGCGGGCTTTGTCGGTTCCGTCCATTCGGTCATAATGGATTTTTCGACGAGCGGCAGGGGAATGAAAACATCGTTTTCCTGCCGGGGGAACTCTCCGGCCACGCGGACGCGGAAAACGTCGGAATCCTCGCCGTACATCTGGATGATGGTTTTAACAAAGTCATCCGAAACGCGGCTGCTGTTCCGGCCGTCCACATGGAACGTGGTGTAGCTGCCTCGGTTCTTGTGGTGGCTGTCATAAAAAAAGCCCGACAACTGCGTCGGGTTTCCACACATGAGCAGCCGCGCTCCGGGCGTCGAAAGTGCGCCCAGCACCGGCTCGAACACCTTGTCGTCCACGCCGCTGGCCTCGTCGATGATGTAGAGGATGTCGTCAGCGTGGAATCCCTGCAGGGCGTCCGGCTTGCTGGCCGTTCGGGCTACTGCGAACCACTCCTCGGGGTACTGCTTCATGTAGACCTTTTCCTTTGTCCACATCAGCTCCCGCTCGAGGGCTTTATTGTTGCGCAGCCACTTGCTTATTTCCGCCCACAGAATATCGAATAGCTGATGCTGCGTCGGGGCTGTGCAAGGGATTTTGGGGAATGGCCGGGTTGACATGAACCATATAACGGTCCACGCCTCGACCGCGCTCTTGCCGATGCCGTGGCCGCTGCGGACGCTCGTCATCTGGTTCTTTGCCACAGAATCCAATATGGCGTGCTGGTTCTTGTCCGGCGTAACGTGGAGCAGGTCCTCGACAAAATCAGCCGGGTGGTCTGCATAGTACAGGATAGCCTCTTGGGTCATCATGTCTGTTCTCCTCGTTTCCGGTTCTCGTATGCGGCCGCGATTTCATCGGCGAGGGAGAGCGTGGTTTCCTCCTGCTCCTCCGCCGTCTTGCCTCCGGCCGTGACGCCTGCCTCCTCCATCCGGTTATCCCGCTCAAGCTCCGTGGCCTTGTCGAGGAACTGGATAATGTCTTTTGGCGTCATTGACCCGTCCGGCAGATTCTTGAGCTCCGCGAGGGCTTTCTCTTGGAGCTGCAAGGCGATGCCGATGTGGCGGGTCCTCATTTTTTTGTACTTTCGGAGTGCCTCTTGTCGGGCTACGTCATCCAAATGGTTGTCATACGCTCGGCAGCGTTCTCCCCACTTTTTCTCGCGGCTCCAACGCTTGATAAGCGTGTCACTCTTGGATAACTGTTCGGCAACGACCCGTAGGCTCCTGTTTGAGCCCATGTCTCGGTAGATGGCAAATGCCTCGTAGGCCTGCGCGCTTTCGCCCGGTTGACGCTCCCAAAGGTCGTCTTTGGTCCTATTCGGCATTGTCCTCCTCTCCTCACTTTCAGCTCTGTCCCGGGCTGCGAGGCTCCGCGCCCGTAATCCAGAATAGGGCGCTTTCCGGCGCGATGCCGGAGCTTCTAAACCACTGCATCGTCTTTGCCTCGTAATGAGGATGCAGGCGAATGCCCCCCCATGTAGCCGCTGCGGACTTCTCATAGACGAATCCGGGGCTGTGGAAAAGGTCGTGGTACTCAAACTCTCGGTCTGCGCCGTACTTTTTGAGGGTCTCATGGATGAATCCGCGCCGGTCCGGGGCCGTGGCTACGAGGTGCATCCTCTTGACCCGTTTCCCGTACCTGTGCAGTCCTATCATCACGCCGGTGGCGGTGATGCCGCTGCCGCAGGTCATCACGAGGTTTTCTATATCGTCCGGGAGGTTCTCTGTCTGCGCCGCAACTGCGGTTAGCAGCGTGTCGCCGTACCCGATGATATTGATGCCGTACTGGACAATAAAGCTGTTTTCCTGCGCCGCCAGCTCTTTTGCGCGGGCGTGTAAAATGCTGTGGCGGCCGGAACGTGCTGCGAGCACTATGGACGCCCCATATTTCATCGCCAGCCGGGGCATAGGCAGAGCCGCAACGCTCTCCCGGGTGGTTCCGCCGTACACGATTCTGCACGGCATCCCGTTTGCCCGGGCAACCGCTGCGGTGATGGGTGCTTGCGGGGAGTGGATGCTGCAATACGTCAGCAGGCTCTTGTAGTCCCTCTTGACGCTGTTCACCAGCATCACGCATTGCCGGAGCTTTCCTCCGTTCACCTCTCCGGGGCCAAACGGGGCATAAAGGTCGTCCCGCTTGATATGCAGCCCGTCTACCTCCTGAACCGGCGTCAGGCTGTACTCATTCATCCAGTCCAAACACCTTTCTGTGATAGTCGGTCTTTTTGGCGAGCTCCTCCTGCATCAGGCCGTAAAAGCTCTGTTTTGCAATTTTGCGCCCGCTGCCCGCGCTCTGATTCAGCGTCTTGAACGGTCCACCTGTTCCGACTTCCTTCATCTTTTCCGTCGGCTCCGGGTTCTTGCCGTTCATCAGCATACAGAGGTTATACTCGTTCGGCCGGAATCCGGGCAGGCCGTCGATGCCGCAGCAAGTCATGCTGTCGCCCATCGCGCGGAGCCGGTTCTCGCCGCTGTAGAATTTCAGGCCGTACCGATGGCACTCCGCCTTGATGGCTTCAAAATCGTGCCGGAGGCGGGGCAGCGGATAGCAGAAGTCGCCGCCGATTTTCGTCATGCCGGGTTTGGCCTTAAAGAACTTCATGCCCTCCACGATGACGCCGTAGGCTCCTGCCTCCGCGATGCGAGGGATGTTCTTCATAACATCATGGAACACCTCGGGCATATACGGCTGGATGCGGACGATGGTGCGTTGCACTCTGGCCGATACCGTCTTGAGGATTGCGAGCCGCTCCTCGTAGCTGGGCGTCCCGCGTTCGAGGCGGTCGTACTTGCTGCACACCATGCTGATTTGCAGCACACAGTTGCACTGTGCCAACAGGTCGAGGTACTCCGGGTCCGCAATGAGGCGGCCCTTTGTGCTCACCACAAACGGATATTTCGTCTCCGCCAGCAGCTTGAGGCATTCGTAGCTGGCGCGAATCTGCTTTTCGACCGGCTGGAACGGGTCACTCATGCCGCCCCAGTGGATAGGGATGTTCCAGTCGCACCACTCCGTTTCGTTGCCGCGCTTGCCCTCGATAAAGGAGCGCAGGCCGTCCACGCTTTCGTCGCGCTCGATGTGACTGATGTCGTTTTTCTTCTGTGCGAAGCAGTACCGGCAGCCGTGCGAGCAGCCGCGATAGGTGTCGAAACGCACAGGCAGGTTACAGAGAATAATCTGGCTCCCGCATTTGCAGCCCATTAAATCTCACCTCTAATCTTCTGGACGATGACGGCAACAAGGTCCTCTTTGCCGTTGTCCTTTATGTACTCTTTCAGGACGTCGCGGTCCTCCGCGCTGAACTTGAGCGAGATGTTGAACGTCTCCTCGATGCTCTTGAGCTCGCTGTCGAGAAAGTCGCCGTCTACGAGGGCGTCCACGTTGTTTTCGAGGGCCTCGATTTCGTACAGGTCGAATCCCGTCTCCGGGGCCGCGTCGCCGAGGCCGTCCAGCAGCTCCTTGAGCTTTACCTCGTCCCACTCGCCCGTCACTTTGTTCATGGCGATGTTGAGCTGCTTCTCTGCGGTCTCGTCGAGGTCAACAACAGATACGTCCGTCTC
>OJNW01000532.1_pt1 | contig 25094 bp, 30 predicted proteins | sample 1597951 | NCBI WGS metagenome assembly OJNW01 (sample SAMN01915212, study PRJEB22387) | human gut metagenome | isolation source: stool | host: Homo sapiens | place: USA | reverse complement strand
GAAGGATCTGCCGAGAACTCAAGCAGATTTCTTTTTTTAATTCAGAGGGTTCACCGTTACTACATCCAGTAGCCAATTTCTATTATAAAGATTCAATGTGAAATTATTGTGAATTCCACTAAATTTGTAACGATTGTTCCTATTTGATCTAAAACGCTTTATTTTCGTTGGATTAGATAAGGTTAGTCTTGACTTTTATATATATCAATTGTTTAATATTCATACAGAAAGACTACTGGATACAGTGGTTCCTCTGAATTTATTTAATGTCAAAAGACACTAGTTTGATCCTTTGGTCTTGGTGAACTAGTGTCTTTTACATTTTTCTATAATAATCAATGTGATTTTTAGTAATTCAACTAAAGCCAATATAATCATGGCAACATCAATGTATAGATAAATATACATAAAACACGTCCTCCTGCAAAAAATCGAAGGATCTGCCGAGAACTCAAGCAGATTTCTTTTTTTAATTCAGAGGGTTCACCATTACTACATCCAGTAGCCAATTCCTATTATAAAACTTCAATGTGAAAACATTATTAATTCCAATAAATTTGTTGCGATTGCCTTTACAAATTCTTTAAATAATCCTCCACATTGTTTTCTTCATAATCTTTTCTTCTTTTTCTTTAACACAAAAAGAGTTTCTTGTTCATGCCACAGAAACTTTTTTGTACTCTATAATCGAAAAAAACCTATTATCAATAGCTTTAAAATACTATATTGGTCAGCATGTTTACATCTCAAGCTTTCACTGAATTTGCCAATCGATAATGTCAAATTCATTATACATACAATATTTTAACATGCCATCGTTTTTCTAAATTATATAGTCATTTTTTCTTTTAATTATCACTTTAATTTAAAAGCACTATACGCTTTTATAACCACACAACTTTGCAATCACTTGAATCAATATATCCCTGTCTAAAGGCTTTGATACATGCGCATTCATACCTGCTTTTTTAGCCTTTATTTTATCTTCCATAAACGCATTGGCTGTCATCGCCACAATTGGAATATCATGATCAAATGAGCGAATCACTTGAGTGGCTTGTAAACCATCCATTTCCGGCATCATAATATCCATTAAGATAATGTCAAAAGATTCGGGTGCGTTCTTATAGATATCCACCGCTTCTTTACCATTTGTAGCACAAGTAACTCTAGCCCCTTCGTTTTCGATAATAAACCTGGCAATTTCCATATTCAATTCATTATCTTCTACAAGTAGAACTCTAAGTCCTTCAATCGATACAGATGCTGATTCTTTCACCCTTTCATTTTTATGTTCTTCATCGATTTTAAATGGAATGCGTATCACAAATTGAGAACCCACACCTTCTTGACTTGTAAACACAATGGATCCACCCATCTTTTCAACAAGGCTTTTTGCGATTGGCATACCCAAACCAGTACCCGTATATTTAGAACGACTTCCCATATGTTCTTGGGCAAAAGGCTCAAAGATTTTATCCTGAAATTCTTTAGACATACCAATACCTGTATCACGACAAATAAATTCAATAATGACATGGGATGGTTCTTTCGATTCAAGTTCCCTATAACTTACATAGATAAATCCATTATCCTTATTGTATTTAATGGCATTGGAAAGAACATTCATTAATACACGCTTTACATGGATTGGACTGCCCATCAAATATGGATGGGTAATACTCTTTTCTTCTTCGACAATTTGAATATTACGCTCTTTTGCGAGTTCTTCTACTATTCCAATCGTTTCATCACTCAACTTATCTATATTAAATCCAACTTCTTCAAGGACGATTTCACCCGACTCAAGCTTACTCATGTCTAATACTTCATTCACTAATTCAAGTAATGTATTTGAAGCATCTTTGATCTTTGCACGACAATCTGCCTGCTTTTTAATATCATTCCTATAATAATCACCAACTTCAACCATACCAATGATTCCATTGATGGGAGTACGAATATCGTGAGACATTCTTTGAAGAAATTCGGTTTTGGCAACATTCGCCGCCTCTGCCTTTTTAGCTGCCTTTAATAATTCTTCTTGGTGCGCCTTCTCTTTTTCTTGATCTTTAACCTGTCCTATACGATTATTGCGATACCCAATATATCTTAGTACAAGCACAAACAATATATATATAAGTAAAATCGCAACTAATTTGGTGAAAACACCTTCAAATACCACATGATCTGGAATATAGGCAAAGATATAATAATTACTTTGTTTCAACATAATGCCATAATAGCCTGCGCCTTTACTATTAAAACGATAAATATGTTGACTATCCTTATTCTTCTTTAATAATTGAACGACTTCATTGTTCTTTGTCGAAACATGAAGCAGTGATCGATCATTACTCGCAATGATGTTTCCCTTATCGCAAACAAGAATCGTTCCATCCGATTTTGTACTATATCCCTTTAATAGATTTTGAAGCGTTAAATTATAATTCTGCGCAAAATAAGCGGAAGTATAAAAATAAGTAGCCACAATGCCAGGTGCATCACTTCTTGCACATGTCGCAATATCTAAATGAGACCCATCATCCAATTCAATACGTTGAGAATAAGTTCTTTCTGGATAATTCATATAGTCCAAAACAATATCTTTACAGATATATTGATGAACTTGTTTTAAAATGGAATCATTTGTACTATAGGAACTTTCTATATTCCCATTTTCATCCAATACAAGACTTCCATCCATCCATAACGTACTCAGATTTTCTTTTAGAAAAGCTTGATCTATAGGGTTTCCTGCATCCACTTCACTTTGAATATTCGTTTGAAGCTGACGACAACTCTCAATCGTTCGTAACAAACTCTTCGATTCACTCGCCTCATTATAATGGGTATAAGTGGAACATTGTACCTTTACATAATTTACGATTTTTACCAACTTGGCCTCTGTTTCATCTTTTTGTGTTTGAATAAAATAAAATGCAGAAGAGAAAATCATGCAAACGCCTAGTAGTGCTATCAGTATATGGTAGTAACAATTTTTAATACGCAAAATCATCCACCTCCAAATACTTTTCTGGATCCGATAGATATTTACCTATGATTTTTTTTAGAAGTGCCATCCTTACGCATCTCTTTTAAAGTCTTGTCTAACTTCTCACAAAGATCACGCTTATCATTTTTTGAGAAAGCTACACCAACGCCTACTTTCATCAATGGCTCTTCTAAAATACGAAAATTCGCATCATAGTCCTTCATATATTGAATGATTGATTCTTCATGAGCGCCAATCGCATCCACATATCCTTTTTGTAGGAATGTAAAAATCAATTCTCTATGGTTTAAACTAATCAAATTACCTACATTATAATTGCCATTTAATAAAATATCTTCTGGCATTGTGGTCGATTGTATAGCTACATTTTTACCTTTCAAATCGTCCAAAGTATAAATATCACTATCCTTATTGACCGCAATCACCTGACGACTTGATATATATGGACCAGCCCACTTGTAGTCATCTAATCTTCCTTCCATAGAAAAACATGCCATGATACAATCGATCTTTCCGCTTTCTAAAAGTTCCTTATTCTTTTCCCAATCAATATAAACCACTTCAACTCGATATCCCAATCGCTTAAAAGCTTCACTTGCTAAATCCACATCAATACCTGTAGGATTTCCATCCTCATTCAAATAGTTGTATGGAGGATAATTATCACTACCTAAAGTAATAACAGGTAAATTGGATTCGTCCGATTCTAAATCACTGGTCTTACATCCGCTTAGTAAACAAACAAGTAAAGATAGACTCAATAAACTTGTAATTATTCGTTTCCCTTTCAAATCATCTCCTCCTATCTATTTGACCAATCACACCAATATATTGATCTGTATCCAAACCAGACCATAACGTATGGAATTTTATATTTAACTCTTTAAATTGTAAAGTAAAATCTTTATTTTCCACAGACGTTTCATTTAGATGTTTTTTAACTTTTTCAATCACTTTTTCATTCACATCAAACGACTCAAATTCCAACGTACTCTTTTTATACTTTTTATTTTTCTCTCGATCTATAATGGTTAACTCACCAATTAATGGATTGTAATCAAATAAGACTTTAGATTGACTCAATTCAAAAAAATCCATCTTTTCCTGTAAGAAATCAATGATACGTTGCGAATGATCATTATATGGCAATGTTTCCGATTTTAATATTTCACCAGACAATTTTTTTGCCTCATGATAATCCTTATAATCATCCTTTTGCGTTTTAAAAGCCACATAAATATCTGTACCCATCTCTTTTAAACACTCTAGTAACAACGGATTGAAACATCCGCACTTACCATCCAAAATCATTTGAATGGCCGTTCTATAATCATAGGCCTTTTTATATACACGCGTACTTGTCAGTGCATCAAATACGTCGGCAACCGATACAACTTGGGCAGAAATAGGAATATCATTACCCACTAAACCATCCGGATAGCCTTTTCCATCAAAGCGTTCGTGGTGCCATCTACAAATTTCATAAGCCATTTGAACCAATGGATTATCATTCGGATATTCCATACTACGAATCATTTTTGCGCCAAGTAAAGTATGTGTCTTCATAATTTCATATTCTTCATCCGTCAGCTTTGCAGGCTTATTTAAAATATCCTTTGAGATTGACACCTTACCAATATCATGTAAAGACGATGCCGTCGCAATCAATGTAATATCAGACTCCGTTAATGGATACGCATCCGTTTTCTCAACTAACCTTCTTAAAAGCATCTGTGTGGCAATGCGAATATGAAGAATGTGCTCCTTACTCTCCTTATTATATGTACCAACGACATTACTCAAAATTCCAATCATGATCTTGTTGTTTTCTTCTTTTTCATACACCTGATTCACTACTACATTGGTCAATCGTTTTTGATTGGCATATAAAACAAGTGTATTCATAACTCTTCGTTTAATAATAAACGCATCAAAAGGACGTTGAATATATTCAACAACCCCTAAGTTATACGCCTTTTCAATAATTGAAGTCTCTTCTTCTGCAGAAATCACGATCACCGGAAATTCATTGATCCACTGATACTTATTCATATATTCCAAAACTTCAAACCCATTCATTTTTGGCATATTGATATCCAACAACATTAAGTCAATTGTCCAATCCTTTTGTAGAATGGAAATGGCCTCTAAGCCATCATTGGCCACGATATATTGATAGTTTTCACCCAATATTTCCATCAATAATTCCCGATTGAATTTGGAGTCATCCACAATCAAAATTTTCTGTCTTTCCTCTAAACTTTTCATAATCTTATTCCCACTTCATCATATAACCATATGGTTAGTTAGCTAAAGTATACATCTAAAAAAAACTTGTTTTCAAGAACAAATGTCAACATTGCACAAGCTTTTTTTATAACCAAAAAAGCCTGGCATTTATATTGCCAAGCCTATATTTATTGACCCATCTTGTTCATTGCCAAGATTTCATTTTCAAGCACTTCTTTATAAGAATCTAACTGTTTTGTTCTAGCACTTTCATATACTTTGATTTCTTCACTTACATCATCTCCATCTTCTTTATTTAATAAAGAGGTTGTAGCGTTTTTTGTGTCTGTGAAATAGTAGCCTTTATCATTGCCCCACCACTTATTGTTTTCAACTGCCTTATCTGCATGCGCATCAATTTTAGCAGCCCATTGGGTGAGAATACAGTAGTTACACATGAAAAATATGTAACCCATCCACTTTTGTCTCTAGCTTTTTAAAGTTATAGGCAAGAATTAAAGTGGAAAAAATGCATACTACAAGATAGATCCAATCATTTAAATATCGATCAAATATATTCATAGAAATTCTTTGTAGAATATAGATTTCAAACACATATTGACCCAAGAAATGAAACAAATCATTTTTAATTTTTTTATATGCACATACATCCACAATAAGGAAACAAAACCCAATCGAAATTATTTCATATGCGAGTATAGAAAAAGAAAATAAATACAAAACCAAAGCTAAAGTAATCATAAATACAAAGAATACTGGCTTTTGAATCATAGAACAAACCCGATCTTTATATTTCGATAGAATCATACCTGCAGGAAAGCAAAGAATGATATTGTACCACCAAGCTTGATCCTTTATTATATCCATCAGTACTATATATAGAATGGTAAAAAATACACATGCACTCATGCTATGTTTCTTACATTGCTTAAACGAAATATATACAATACTATACATTGCTAATATCGCAAACACATACCAATTACTATTTCCAATGGAACTTAAAGCCGTAAATGATAATATAATACGAACAAAGGAATACTCTTTTCCTAATAAGAATGATAAAAACAAGTAAATACATAATGCCATACAAAAGTGAATATAAAACTTCAATATTCTTTTTCTAGGCATACCATCAATATACGCAACACCTCTTCTTTGAATTTGTTCCATAATGCCATATCCCGAATAAAACAAAAATGGTGCTACCATCAATTGTCCAATTGCCAACAAGAGATTATTCCATGGCATCGTTTCATATTGTCCAAAATGGGATAGAAACACAAACATCACAAAAATTCCATTGATGCAGGTTGTTTGTTCTTTACTTAATGCCCTATTAAAATTCATTTTATGCCCTCTACAAGAAAGTATTATATCACAAAAACAAAGTGGACATTTGAGCCCACTTAATCTTGTAACCTATTTTCCAATGCCAAAAGACTATGTTTTATATGACTTTCATGAAACGCATTATAATGAACAATTCAATCTGCAAATTTAATATCAATAGGTGGATATCCAGCTTTCATCCGTAAAATCATCATTTTAACAAAACATTACAAGTTCCTACCCAACTCATAAGCCTTCTTCAAAACATCCTTATGATTTAATGCATCACTTGCTTCACTTATACCAGCACCTTTCACAATACCTTTTAAAGTAGCCTTTTCAAAACAATCAACCCAGCCTTGAAGTCCATTATAAGCTTTATCAAATGTACTATCCTCATCTTCTGCAGCCGTTGCGATCATGTAGATATCTCTAAATGCATATTCACTTGCATATAAAGGATTCAAACGATCTAGTAATGTTTTCATTTGACCACACATTTCATAATAGTATATAGGAGTCGCAAATATAATGACTTCTGCCTGTTTTACCTTCTCCATAATGTCTTTAACATCATCCTTTAATACACAACTACCACTCTTGATACAAGATAAACATCCAATACAATACTCAATGCTTTTTCCTTTTAATGACACATACTCTACTTCATGTCCTACATCCAATGCACCTCTAACACATTTTCTAGCTAAAATATCCGAATTACTATTTGTTCTTAGACTTGTTGATATAATTAAAACCTTCATTGACATACAATCCTCCTGGTATTACTATACTACCTGAAGTTGACTTTAGGTCAAGAAAGCGAGGACAATTGATGCATTACACAATAGGACAAGTTTCACAAATGTTTGATTTACCCATTTCTACACTTAGATATTATGATAAAGAAGGATTCTTTCCTAATCTTGTACGTAAAGGAAATATTCGCTACTTTAGTCATAATGAATTAGAAGCCTTACACGTCATTGAATGCTTAAAAAAATCAGGTCTTGGAATAAAAGAAATCAATCAATTCTTTATGTGGGTCAAACAAGGTAGTGAGACTTATGAAAAAAGGAAAGAATTATTTGAAGCTAGAAAATCAGCAGTAGAAGCTGAAATTCAAAATCTTCAAAAAGCACTTTCCCTTTTAGAATTCAAATGTTGGTACTACCAAAAAGCTATAGAAGATGGAACCGAAGAAAACATTCAAACCATGCTTCCTGACAAACTTCCTAGTGATATCCAAAAATTATACGATGCCAGTCACGAATAGTTATTTAGATAATACTTCGCGATACTTTTCAACCATTTCCTGATAAGCTTCTTCAGACAAAGTCTTAACACCAAGATTCATAGCAAATACTCCGCCCCCATTCATATCCATCTTTGTATTTTGGTACTAAATGGAAATGAAGATGATGTCCCGTATCCCCATATGCTCCATAATTTACTTTATCTGGATTAAAGATTTCATGCATAGCACAAGCTACCTTATTAATATCCTCCATATAAGCAGCTCTTTCTTCTGGTGTTCATTCTGTGATTTCACTCACATGTTTTTTGTAGGCAACAATCACACGACCCGGATGGCTTTGTTCCTTAAACAAATAAACCTTTGAACTTTCTAATTCACAAATTTTGATTCCGAAAGCAGCAACAAGCTCGCCTTCCATGCAATAAGCACAATTTTGATCTTTCATTTTATCTCCTACTATTCCTTTTTAAAAAAAAGCAGGCCTCAAAAACCTGCTTAATAGCATCATTTATCTTTGACTATTTCACTAACTCCATAATTTCACTTTCACTCTTAGACAACAACTTAGAAACAAATTCTAAGCTCATACCATTCGAAAGCATCGCTTTAATCCCTAGTTTCATTTCTTGATTCATCTGATTCATTTCTTGATTCATCTGATTCATTTTCTTAGCCGATTCATCTGCACGTTTATTCGCATCATTTACTCGTGTATTTGCATCTTCAATCTGTTTATTAGCTTGTTCTATTTGTTTATTTGCTTCTTCAAATTTCTTATCAGCTTCTTCAAATTTCTTATCAGCTTCTTCTGACTTCTTTTCAGCATCTTCTATTTTCTTATCGGCTTCTTGGCTTAATTTATTCGCTTCTTGTTTTAATTTATTCACTTCAAGCATTGCCTTTCTTGCTTCTTCTTTTGCTCTTTGAAGCTCTTCAATTTCGAGCTGTCGTTCCATTCGCTCTTCATTTTCATGCAATTTTTGAAAATCTTCTATTATTTTCTTCCAACCATCATCCGATATGGTTTCTACACGCTTCTCTAACATTTGAATCACCCCATCACTTTCTATCATTACCTTAATTTTACTATCTTCGATTCCCTTGTGGCAATTCAAAAAGTAATAAATCATCTTTTCTTGTTCATTCATGTCTTCAAGCGGCTTATTTACATCCAACTTTGCCATCTCAACTGTACGTAACTTCATACGATCCTGACTTTCTTCTACAAAAGATAAACCTTCTTCATTCCTTAATGTGAATGTGTTACACATTCTATGATTATCAATTAAATTCACATTAAAGAACACTAAGACGATTGTTTCCTTTAACTCTCCATAATATTTTCCTTCCAATTCTTGGCAACCATGAAGTCTTGCCAAATAATAACTAAAGCGAATTGGCAAATTATCTTTCGTTTGTCTTAATTGCATCTCTAAATCCACCGTTGTCCGATCATCAAATTCAACTAACAGATCCAAACGTGGACTTTTCATTTTACTATAGTCTTTTACCATTTCCGAATTCTTAACAACAACCTTATTTACCTTCCTTTCTAAAAATACAGTAAGTAATGATTTTAAGGCATCATTGGCCTCTTTACAATCTTCGCCAAAGACATACTTAAAGGCGAAATCATTTAATAAATTTGCATTTCTCATAAATTGCTCCTTTCGTACATACTCTTATACGAAATTTATTAAACAATTTTTAGAAAAGTTAAAAAAACAGGCAAAATTTCCTTATTTGCATGTAAATACATTCAAAAGAAAACGTTGATAGTTGATGCAAAAAATCCTCGCAATCGTTTCATTTTTAAATATTTTCTCGCGCAAACAAAAGTCAACTAAGTGATGAAAGCGTATCCATTTAATGAAAATAATTATATACAACAAAAATAATTCATGTTAAACTATGAGTGTTGATTAACCAACTAATCAACATCCATTTTCTAGAGCTGGTACCATTTCACAAACACACTCAAATCCAGCTCTAATTTTTTTACCCATATAAACCAAAAGACTCCAGATTACTATTCTGAAGTCTTTTTTATTTGAGTGCCCTTAAGCACTCCATACAAAGTTAAGAAAGTTAAAATCCAACTATGGAAATAGGTTATATGTTGGAGGTTTTAGTTAGATCTCTCTTTTCTCAACTAAAATCATTCATCTAAATATAAACCTTTTATACTTAGATGAATGACAAGGCACTAAGCCTTATCAACGAGCCATTATGCTAATAATACGAACACCCGCATCACATGCGATAATAGCAACTGATTTAGCCTTCTTAAGCTTGAATATATACTTTTGAGGATTTTGTCTCACATCATTAAATCCTCGTAAAGCAAAATTCTTAACAACCATTACCTTGTTCATAGTATTACGCCTCCTCATTAAATACTACATTGTAGTTTTCATAACCCTTAAGCGAGTGAATATAATCAGTAATAACTACCTTAGCATGTTCAGCAGTTTTCTCATACAAGCCACCTTTAATAGCATCTTGTTTTGCTTCCTTAAGCATTCTTTTCTTCTCTTTATGAATATCATCTAATCCAACATTGGCTGTAATCTTTTCACCTTCCCAATATTGAACATAAGATTTTTCATCTAAATAAGAATCGAAGATTGAAGCTTTTGGCAACGTAACAGTAATAGTTTGTGTTGATTCATTACCACCATCATCCTTAATATTTTCTAAATCATATCCTGCTTTAATAACTGCATTATATGTGAAAATATAATTACTAGTAGTCACTGGATTATCAAATTCTTTACCACAAACTTCTACCGGTTTATGAATAAATCCAACTTCTTTAATAGTTGCTTCCTGGAATGCAATCTCTTCAATATTCTTGTAACAAACAACAGGTTTTTGAACCGTTTGATGTACTTTTGTACCCTTAGAATATCCACCAAACCAAACACCAAATGCAACTGCCATAATACAAACTAGAACTAAAGCTCCTTGCAATCTCTTGCTTGATTTAACTTTTCTAAATGCTGTAGAAAGTCCGTTTTTAATTCCTTTTAAAATACTTAATAATGTTTTCATACTCTTTTGTCTCCTTTTTGAAATCTATGTTTCAATCTATTTATTTCTTGCTTCTTGATATCTTTAAGCATCTATATCATAATTCGATATAAACATTTCCTACAGATAAAAGAGTGCGCAAAAAAGAGTATTATTTCGCAGTTTTTGCAGAATGGTCATTTGAAATTGATTTGAAAACAACTTCAAGATATTATATACACAGTATTAGATTAATATTTATAACTACATTAGGGGTATTTATGACAAACAAAACATTGGATTATTATAATAAAAACTCAGAAGCATTCATTCAAGGTACAATATCTGCCGATTTGAAGGACATGCAAAATAAATTTTTAAATGAGCTAAATGGAAATAAAATATTAGATTTTGGATGTGGATCTGGTAGAGATACAAAGTGTTTTATTGCAGCTGGCTATGACGTGGATGCGATTGATGGATCTATAGAATTATGTAAAAGTGCCAGTACATATACAGGTATTCAAGTAAAACACATGTTGTTTCAAGATTTGGATAAAGAAAATTATTATGATGGAATCTGGGCATGTTCTTCTATATTACATTTACCAAAGTCAGAACTAAAAGATGTCTTATCAAAAATGAATAAAGCTTTAAAGAATGATGGAATTATTTATACATCATTTAAATATGGTGATTTTGAAGGAGAAAGAAATGGAAGATTCTTTACAGATTTCACTTTGGATATTTTTAAAAACTTCATTAAAGATGTAGATAATCTAATGATTAAAGAATATTGGATCACAACAGATGTAAGACCTGGAAGGGAGGAAGAAAAATGGTTGAACCTACTCCTTCAAAAGATCCTTTCTTAGTTGAACATACTGATTTTTCTTTAAGAGAAAAAATCAAATATCCAAATGGTGGAACATCTAATTTCTATGATAATGGAAAAGACATGGTTATTATTGATGAAAATATTTGTGCACATAATTCAAGTGATCCTGTATTTTCATATATGCTTATCACAGATAAACAAAATAACTATATGCATCAATTCAACAGAGTTTTCCGTTTTTTAGGCTACTCTCATTTAGAAGTTGATAAATATCTTTCAAAAAATGAAATTATAACGCCTATAAATCATACAAGAAATGTTGGGGACAGAAGCGAACTATCTGATGTTTCTCCACTTGAATTACATTTCGAAAAAAGTTTTTCAAATGCGTATGGCATGAATGCACTAAAATATATCACAAGAGAATATGGTATTTGCGATGAAAATGGAAAGAATTATTTTCTTGATTATTTTGTGCGAACAAAAGATGAAAAATATGCAGTTGAAGAAAATGGTGTAACGTATCATCATCCTCAAATTATAGGTGAAGAAAAATATAAAAACCAATTAAGAAAACAAAATACATGTGCTTCATGGGGAATCAAATTATTCCGTTTTTCAACGGAGGATTGTGCATTTGAAAATCGCATTGAAGATGATATTAAACAATATTTTGGAAATGATCCATCTAATTTTATTGATAATGGTTTAAAAATAGATAGATCTGTTGAATTATATGAACACCAATCTATCAGTTTACAAGAAATCCAAAAAAGAAGGGCTGCTGGAATCAAAGCATTTTTAATTGTATTACCAACAGCAGCTGGTAAATCAAAAATTGTTGAAGAAGATTTGCGTGAGTTTGCCAAGAATAAACACGATTTTAAAGGATTAATTTTAGTTCCAGGAATTAATATTCTTGCAGACTGGATCCAAAGAATTCATAATTCTTTACCTGAACTAGAAGATAAAATTGATATAAGAACCTATGCATATATGGCAAGACATTATACAGAATTATCTTCTGATTATTATAACTATTTAGTTGTTGATGAAGCTCACCATGCGGTGGCTCCCATACTAAAAAGAGTCATTCAATATTATAATACGGATTTCACAATTGGTTTGACAGCAACTGATCAAAGACCGGATAAGAAAAAATTAGAAACTGTATTTGGTACATATTCCACTTCATTGTCTTTAAAAGAAGCTATGGAAAAAGGTATCGTAGCCAAGGCAAATGTATATCGAATTGAAACAAATATTGATTTATCTAAAGTGCGTTTTAATGGTAAAGACTATGTGAATGCAGATTTAGAAAAAAGAATCAGAGTAACTTCTCGAAACGAATTAATTGTAGATGTACTAAAAGAATACTTTACTACTGGAGAAGCAAGTTTGCGCCAAGGTATTATATTCTGTGTTAATGTTTCTCACGCAAATGAAATGGCACGACTTTTAAATAAAGCTGGCATTGTTGCATCAAGCTATACTGGACAGACAAAAAAACCAGAATCTGTCATGAAAGATTTCAAAAACAAGAAGATTCGGTTTCTTTGTACTTGTAACATGATTTCTGAAGGATGGGATTATCCTGAACTTGGCATTTTAGTTATGGCTAGACCTACTCTTTCTAAAGTTCTGTATTTACAACAAATAGGTAGAGGTTTACGAAAGACAGACATTAAGAAAAATGTAATTGTGATTGATGTTGTTGATGAATATGGAGCTATGATCAAAGCTTGCAATATGCATACAATCTTTGCTAATCCATATTATGTACCATTTGGTGATATCACAATAACAAATTACACTCCTGGAGACATGTTAGTTGTTGATGGTATTGAAGAACGTATTGAACATATCACTGAAGTAGATATCAATACATTCGAAGATAAGTATGGTGATTATCTAAGTCAAGAACAATTAGCCAGAGAATATTTTGTCAATACTGGAACTGTTACAAGCTGGATAAAAAAAGGAAAAATAAAACCTAGTGTAGAATATAAATTTGGTAGTAAATCCTTATATTTATTTAGTCCTGATGATGTTGAAAAATATCGAAATGAACTAGGAATCAAAGAACATAACAACAATACAATCAAGCAAGACTTCTTTGAATTTTTAGAAGAAAGAGATTATTCATTATCTTATAAAATGCCATTCTTATTAGCTTTTATTAAAAATGTTAATACTATTGGCGATGCAAAAATAGACGATGTATTAAATGATTATATTGCATTCTATCAAGATCGAATTGATAGAGGACTTCAAGTAGATCGCAGCACTTGTCCATACAATGAAACCACTCTACAAGATAGAAAAGCAATTTGTAGAAATATGCTAACAAATCCATTTGAAAAATTTGAACGTAAAAGATTCTTATATTACTCAAAAGATTTAAGCATTATCGCAATGAATCATGCTCTATATAGTAAGATGAATAAAGAAGATTGGGATAGAGTTAAATCACAAATGCAAGAAGATTTACAACACTATTATTCTGATATGGATGGAATGTAGAAACGGTTTGACCATAAACAGCCAAACCGTTTTTTGTAAGCGCCAAATAGGGCACATATCTTTACAAAGGAGCTGAAACTTCCTTATCCGTTACAGCTCCTGTTTGTTATGTTATAATTGTTCTGCTGAATCAAAATTGATAATGAATACTTTCCTTATACTCTTCATACAATTTTTGATTCAATGCATCGCCGCCATCTAAGTTAGCGCTATAAAAGATTGGCGGTTTTTTCATACCTGAATCCACTAATTTTTGTGCCACAGCAGCAACAATCGAATTAAGCATCATTGCTCCGATTACAGTTGAAGTTGGAGAAACCTTTTGTTCTAAACCATCAATTTTTACGCAAGCATCACCAACATCACCATGATTATCCAAAATAATATCAGCAAATTCATACAATTTCTTTTTTGATGGATGACGAGAAGTCACACTTTTAGAATAAGATAAATTTGTGATAGCTATTACTTTGGCGCCCATTTTTTTCGCTTCTGCTGCAATTTCAATGGCTACTGGATTTCTTCCAGAAACAGAATGAACAATTAATACATCGTCTTTTTTAAAGTTAACTTTACTTTGTGCTAGATTTGTTCCATAACCAACACATCTTTCCATTTTGCTTGTTAAAGTAATTGGAGATGTATCAAGCATAATCTCTCTACCAAAGATTGGATTAAATAACATCAAACCTCCAGCACGATAATACAATTCTTCACTCAAAATACCCGCATGACTTGCACCAAAAGTATATATAGAATGTTTATTTAAGATACATGTGGTCAGTAAGTCAACACATTCTTCCATGGACTTTGTTTCATCTTTTTCGATGACATCCATTAACTCATGAATGCGTTCTAAATATTTGAATTCCATACTAAGCAATTAATCGAGCAATAAATCCTTCTACAATTCCCCATAAAGAGAAGTCCTGACCACCATAAACTAACATCCATTGTTGAATTGTGTTATTGAAGAAGTAAGCTCCAAATCCAACTAAGAATACCATTACGATCCCACATGCAGCGGCTCCAATAATACATCCACGAACTCCACCTTTGGCATTACCAATAATAGCAGCACATCCAGTTTCAAAGAAACAAGTTGAAATCAATGGAATTACAACTGTTGGGAACATTCCACTAGTTAGTAATAAAGTAATAATTGATGTAATCATAGCAACGATAAATCCAATTAATAAAGCATTTGGTGCATAAGGGAAAATAACTGGAACATCTAATGCTGGAATAGCATTTGGAACGATCTTATCCGCAATACCTTTAAATGCAGGAACGATTTCAGCAATCATCATACGAACACCTTGAAGCATTACAGTAATACCAACACCAAAGTAAATAGCGTGTGTAAAGATATATGTGAAAATACCAGTAGTTCCACCTGCATATCCCCAAACAGTTCCAGGATCTTTTCCGTTAGCTACTAAGATAAAATATAAAACAATGTAAGTAATCGCAATAGTAATTGATCCAGTAATTGAGATTTCTCTTAAGAATCCTAATGATTTAGGTACATTTAAGTCTTCTGTAGAATGTTCTTTATTTCCAAATAAAGTTGCTAATCCTGCAGATAATAATGATAAACATGTTGTTGGGTGTCCAATTGTGAATGAATCATCACCAGTAACAGATTTTACCAATGGTCTCATCAAATTTGGAGAAACAATCATATATACTGCAGTAAATACAGCTGCTAATCCAATTAATTTACCACCAGTTAATCCAGCATCTACACCTGCAGCAATAAATACAAATGGGAACCAATATAACATATGTCCAGTTAAGAAAATAGATTTCCATTTTGTGAAACGAGCCACTAATACGTTAACAGCAAACGCAATGATCATTACAATACCAATCTGTGTTCCAAATTCAGCTCCAATATCCACTGTTTTACTTGCAACTGCACTTGGTGTTACTGCATTAAAAGCAGCCGAAATTCCATCAATAGAATTACCAGTAATTAAACCAGTACCACAAGATAGAATATAGAAACCGATTGCCGTAGTTAATGTTCCACGTACAATTTCAGAAAATGATTTTTTCTGAAGAATCAAACCAATACAAGCAATCAAGGCAAGGAATATAGCGCCTTGATTGAAGATTTCATTAATAATAAAATTTAATACTCCCATACATACTCTCCTTATTTACAATTTTCTTCTAAGTAAGCTAAAGTTTTTTCTTCTACTTCTTTTTTGTTCATGAAATTTTTAATAGCCACAACAGGAACCTGTGCACGATCTTTGATTCGATCAGCCAATTCCTCAGAAATAAAAATTACATCACACTGGTTTGCACAACATGAACCAACATCTCCACAAAATGCTTCAATTTCATAATTATGTTCTTTTGCGATTTTTTCTACATTCATACGAAGCATCAAGCTAGAGCCGCATCCAAATCCACAAACAGTTTGAATCTTTGGTACTTTCATTCTTTCTCACTCCTTTCTCTATTTATCCTGAAACAAAGAATATAGTTCTTCTTCGCTTGTGCAGGCAACCATCTTTGCCACTATCTCTTCATCCATTAGTGTAGTGGCAACACTTTGTAACATTTCTATATGACTTGTTTTATCTGTACAAGCCAAACACATTACAATTCTTACGGGATCGTTATCACAATGAAATTCAATATCATTTTTAAACGTTGCGATTGAAATATCTGATTTTTTTACATACTCACACGGAGCAGCATGAGCCAACGCAAATTGGGGCATAATCACTATATATGGTCCTAATGTTTCTACACTACTTATCATATTTTCAACATAAGGTTCTTCAATTGAACCACATTTAACTAAAGGCACACTAGCTATACGGATTGCTTCTTTCCAATCCTTTGCTTCTAAACCAATTTGAATATTTTGTAATTTTATTCCTGTACTCATCTCTATTTTCTCCTCAATCATGTAAACTCAAAATCGACTCTATATTCTTACTATTTTTTAATAGCTCTATGTTTTCTGGTATATCCAATATATTGGCAATATTTAACAATTGTGATTCTTCCTTATCACAAATTCCTAAAACAACAATCGCAATAACTGGCTTTGCATTAAATGACCCAAAAGGTATTTCATTTTCCAAAAGCAATAATGATACACAATTTTTATTCACTCCATCATCTTTGCCAGCATGCACATAAGCAACTTTAGGAGTAATAACCATATAAGTTCCAAATTCATTTACTGCCTGGATCATCGTATTTACATACTTACTTTCAATATCTCCTTTAGCAACTAAAGGTGCTGCTGCTTTTCGTATTGCATCTTCCCAAGATATTTTTCCTTTCGAAATTGAAACATCATTTTTCGAAATATACTCACCTAAACAATGATAATCATGTTCTACAACTTTATTCTCATTCTTATTAAAGAACAAAGAACACATTTTCATAAATGATTCCTGAAACAATGTATTTCTTATCATTTCAATATCATTCTGTTTTAATAATGGATTGATATAAATCACATTCGTTGATTTCACACTCATATAATTTGTTGATATGATCAAATCCACCTCATGGCTCTCTAAATATTTCTCCGCCTCTTCAATCGAATAAGGTCCTACAATAAAACAATCTCCAAAAATTTGGTACATACGAGATTTTAAAATAGAGCTTGTTGCCAACCCAAAAGTACAAACAATCATAATAACTACTTTTAAATCTTCTTGTACTCCTGTTTCAAAAATAGAAGCAAGATATAATGCAATATACGATATTTCACTTTGATCAAAATTTAAATTGTATTTAGTTTCATACACATTCAATTCTTTTTTTGTGAATTCATACATAACACCAATCGCAAAACGCACCTGCTCATCCAATTCATTACGAATATGAATGTTATTCCTACATCGATAAATTGCTGCTCGAACATGTACTGTTAAACTGCGTATGATATCTTTCATATCTTCAGAATCAAAGTAATGTATCTTCTTTAAAGATGAAATCAAATGTTCACTTATTTCATTTGCCTCATCTTCAACCTTTGAATCCAAGGTTAAAGACCCCTCCACTCGTTCACCTAATAAGAACGAACTAATATATTCTTGATCATTACTATCCGAAATTTTCGTAGACAAGATAGAATTGATTCTTTCCATGTCTGAACTTTGAATTGTCGAATTTTTTGTTTTCATTAAACCCAATCGATTCAACAAAAAGCTTAAAACAATGGAAATTCGATCTCTATCTACATATCTAAATCGAAATTCATTTTCAATTACTGTTATCAGCTCAAATGAAACATCTAGATTTCTTTGAATACCATCATTATTTATGCATAGTTCATAAACAATTTTCGAATGATCATTTGTAAACAACAAATCAATAAACAAACGCCGAATATCAGTCTCATCTCCTTCAAGACTTGTACCAACACCCTGATTTTTTATTAATGAAAGATGATATCCATCAAGAAATTTTTCAATAGTATTTAAATCATTAATTACTGTTTGTTTACTTACACCACAACTAGAAGCAAGAGTCATAAATGTATTCACATCATTCAATAACAATGATGTAACATAAATAACAATTCGCTCATTCTTAGAATAAGAACAGCTTAAATCATCAAACAATACTTCTTGTTTATTCTCTATCCATACACCCTTACCAGGCTTTCGAACCAAAGAGATTCCTTGTTCTTTTAAGTAAGCAGAAATTACTTCTAAGTCTTTACGCACCGTACGACTGCTCACTTCAAAATTAGACGCAATCACATCATTAGTCACGTACGAATCGCGGCTTAATAAATATTCAATAATGTTTCTCTGTCTTAAAGTTAATGCAATCATATTTCTTACCTCATCTATAATTTAATCATTTTAAAATTTTACCTCAATACAAAATATAAACCAGCAATGTGGCACTTTTTTTAACAATTAATTTAAAATGATTGCGGTTTCATAACAATTTTTATAATAAAACAAAACTATATTATTAAGCAAATTAAAAAGTTTACTCAATTTGGCACTCATTGTTTTACTCTACTAACAAAGAACTATACTTTAAGTGTATTAAAAAATAAGTACACATATATTAGATATGCGTTACTATCCAATATTTGACAATTTATTTGATGATTTCTTTACAACAGATTCACAAGGAACTTTTTCAGTTATGAAGACAGATATTGTAGAAAAAGATGGAAATTATGAATTATCCATTGAAATGCCAGGTGTAAAGGAAGAAGATATCCAGATAAAATTGAAAGATGAATATTTAAATGTAACAGTTTCTCATAACACAAACAAAGAAAATAAGGATAAAGAAGGTCGTATCCGTCAAGAACGTGTTAGCTGATCTTATTCTCGTTCATTCTATGTTGGAAATGATGTACGTACAGAAGATATTAAAACCTCTTTCGATAGTGGTAAATTGATTGTCACAGTTCCTAAAAAAGCACCAAAGAAAATTGAAGACAACGAATTTATTCCTATTGAATAGTCAGTATGCACACCGCTATTTTTTATTTCAAAAAACAAAAATGCACAGCCAAATAAATGACTATGCATTGCTTAATTTATCATGAGCTATTAATTTTACCAATCCATTACCTAAAACATACATTGCATCTGTATACTTTTTAGCCTGTGCGATTAGAGCAAAATACTTTTGAGGATTTTGACTAACGTCATGAATTCCTCGTAAAGCAAAACTCTTGACTACTATAACCTTATTCATAACATTTTCCTCCTTGTTATAATGAAACATGTTGTGTACTAGGCATGTTGAATAAACTGTTCATAAACACTCTTACTCGAGTAAACAAACCATCTTCAATTGGTTTTGGTTGATCATAACCTTTGATTTTTAGGTATGCATCCACAAAAGCTTCTTTAAACTCTTGTACATCCATTTCAAACGGATAATACTCATTTAAATCTTTGCCCTGGATATAGTCAGCCATCTGCTGTAAATGCTTAGTGAATTGAATCACTCCAGTCCCATAAAAATCATCAATCAAATGAGGGAGTCTAGATAAGAAACAAACTCTAAATCCATGATAATCCTTCTTGATTTGAATACGATTGTTTGTGAATACAACAACCTTTTCAATTCTCATATTCTCAAAACCAGCATCCTTAAGAAGTTGTTGAATAATTTCCGCTCTAAAATCCATCTTAGCACCCAAGTGACTATCAAAATTTTCATATCTACCAACCTTGTACATGTCACCAGCCTCATCAATATAAATATCTCTTTTAGAATTCTTAACTTCAACAATTGTTGCCACACCCTGTTTCAATACAAGAAAATCAATCTCTGTATTGTGAACACCATCTGACAACTGAAGATTTCTTAGAACAACATGATTGGATTTCATATAACCCAAATATTGTTCAACCCTATCTTCACCAGTAATCCCAGACTGTTGAGCACGAACATGATTTGAAAATATAGAAGCCAATCTAGACAACTTCTTCAATTCTTGATTCGCTACATTTCCAGCCTCATTATTCATGATGTGCAAACGTTTCATAATATATGACATATGAACATATTCACTAGGAATATCCAAACCATCTTCAAACACAATCTGAGCCATCTCTTCTTCTAAAAGATCCATCTCTGGAAGAAGTTCTTCTCTAGAATAAACATTCTTACTTAAACCTTTCAAACTACTTAATAAACCTTCTCTATTCATCATTTTCTTTTCCTCCTACTTATTAGCATTACTCTGCTTTTTAAACTCCGACACATCCTTTACATGCATTTGGTCCGCCAACTTTCTATTTCTTTCAATCTTCTCTATTAAACGAATCATGCGTAAACGATTATCAACAGTTTTCATAACTAACACCAATCTTTCTTCTTGCTATCTTTAAGCATCTATATCATAATTTGATTAGAGCATTTTCTACAGACAAAAGAATGCGCAAAAAAACACACTTTTTCGCACTTTTTGCGAAATACGAAATGAGGGCATAATAATGAGTGAACAAAACAAAAAGGAGTTTCAAACTCCCTACGAAGAATATCGAGTAAAAGCTGGATATACCAGAGAAAGTGCCAGTGAAGAACTAAATGGTATTTCACCAGACAAAATCTACCGAATTGAAAAAGGTAAACAAACGGCTGCACCAGATATTGTTCTACAACTAGCCGATTTGTATCACGCACCTGAACTATGTAACTATCACTGTACACACAAATGTGAAATTGGACAAAAATACATTCCACAAGTAGACGTACAAGATTTACCAAGCATTATATTAAGTACAGTCGCAACATTAAATGATATCCAACCATTAGTAAATCGATTGATTCAAATCACAATGGACGGAAAAATATCGGATGATGAAATTCCAGACTTTGCTCTAATCAGCACAAAACTAGACGAAATCTCAACTGCATCTGACGTATTAAGATTATGGATAGAAAAGACAATCCAAGTAAACAAATTAAATGGAACACTATTCTATGAAGAAGTGGACAAACTAAAAAAATAAGCAAATTCGATTTTGAATTTGCTTTTTAATATACTATTTAAAATAAGAAATCTTGAATCCTTCTTCTAAATACTCTACATCTAATTCCGGATGTTTATCATTAAAATAGGTGACCATGTTTTTTAACCCACCAATTTCACACCCAGCATGATTTACTACAATCATTGGCAAATCATTGTCAATCGCATACTGAGCATCCTTATAATTTGTGATGCCATCATCCGCCACAATGACTACGTCTGGATTGAATTCTAACATTTCAAAAATATTTGTTGCTGCACCAGTCCCCATAGCCAAATGTGATACTTCTTTATTTACATCTCCAAAAACATAAACACCCTCTTCACCATCATCTTTTAATACATTTGCCACATGTTTTGCTAATTGTGAAACGGTTTGTTTTGGAATATTTGCAGATTGATAATAAGAATTAATAACTCTATTTCTAAACTCAAAACCCAGTTTTTTTGCCCATATATCACTCACACCATATTCAGGAATAGAATCCCAAACATCATGACATCGATATACGCAAATGTTTCCTTTTTTCAACAATTCTTTTTTATGCTCAACAGACTCAAGTAATTTTGTTTCCAAATAAGTTCCAGTCGTATAGAACAAGTTTTCATGAGAAATAATAAAATTAATTCCTTTTTCTAATGCTTGTTCAATAACTTTATTTGTAGCCACCCAACAAACACCAATCTTCTTTACTTCTTGATTCTCATCACCAAACAAAACACGATCCCTAGTACAACGATCCCAACGTACCCAAGTACCTTCTTGTTTTAAAATTTCAATTACATCTCTAATCTTCATCATTTTACCTACTTCCAAATCAAATATACTCATCAATAGGACTAACGCATCTCATTGATTTTTTTATGAATACAGCTAATCATATACTCACTCTGCCCTTTCTTAAAAGGACTGCTTAATGCTTCATACACATTATTATCATATCCATTTTCATCACTAAAATATCCAAGATAACCATTTGAATATGACGCAAAGTATATATTCTCCTTTTTAATCGTATTTGATAGTTCCGAAAACAATTCTCCTGGCACACAAACAATAAACATATCAAAAATTTTCCATATTTGTATATTTACAGATATTGCACAAATTTCTTCAGGAAAATACTTAGAAAAATAATAACTTGCCGTTGCACCTTCATACCTTGACTCATATAAACGTAAATATTCTAGATTCGAATTGTTTTGTTTATATTGCTCTAATTCTCTCAACGCCATTATCAATTCTTTTTCTGCAACCTTAGAATTTTTCTTCACCTTTGTACTTAAATCAACACTAAAATTATTAACTTGAACATCAAACACATTTACCGCATCTAACGAACAGGATTCAATCTGTGTAAAAATCAAATTTCCAATACGATTTAATTCTTCAGTGCCATTCTTTTCACGAGTGAAACGCGTAGAAATATCTCCCGCACTTCCATTGATAAACATTGCAAAATAATAACCTTTTGAACTAAATTTTTGATTAACTACTCCAGGAAAATCAGCACTAATCTCAACATTTATTTGATTTAGAATAGTCGGATGACACGCAAAATTATAAATCAATATTTTCTTTCCTTGTTTCTGTTTAACTTCTAAAACAAATAAACTCGGATCTCCTTTAAATGAAGGATTATTTCTATTAGAACAAACGTTTGTAATGGTCCCAAATCCTTTATTAACCTCTACATGTTTAATATCATCAAACGCCTCTTTAACAGCCAATACAGTATCATTTAGTATGGATTCCATTATTTCAATCCTTGTTTTACAAAATAAATATTCATAACCATTAAAAATACCTTCATTGGTTTTTAGACAACCACCAACACTAGAATGCGTATGCGTTGCTGAAACAAAAATTCTTTCCTTCGAAATATTAATTTTCTTATACAATTCATTTAATAAAAGATCATCCACCGCAATTAAATCATAGTTGATCCATAAATACTGTTCTTGATTAATGTCCCAAACAATAACACGAATTTCAATCGGATCTTTAATTCTTGATGCAACACGATTTCCTGCAAATCCCGAAAGATTTACAGGAAAATCAATAGTTATATGTTTTTTTCCAAATCCCGCCTTACATAAGGTCATCCATATCATCTTCTTTTGATTCATCTAATGATGGAGCAATGACAGAATCCTTACCTACATTCACAATGTGATCTACACAGTCTGAAAGACTTAGAACTTCTCTTTGCATTAAAAGTTCTAAAATCATACCTAGATTCATTCCTGCAACCACTCGAACATTTGAATATTTTTCAGACAATAACATCCCTTGATTAAAAGGCGTTCCACCTAAAATATCAGTTAAAATAATATTACCCACATTTAAATCTAATAATGATTCAATTCTCTCTCCAAATGCTTCGGCAACATCTTCAGCTCTTAAACATACGCTATGAAAACATTCCGGTTTTCCGTATAACATAGATACAGAATCAACCATACCTTCAGCTAGAGATCCATGGCTCGCTAAAATGATATTAATCATTTTATAATACTCCAACTACTGCGCCTAAAATTGCGATTCCAATAACGGCAAATAATACTACAGTTGATGACATTCCCTTTTTGATTGCTTTATAAACACCTAAAGTTAATAGTAATGGCACTAATCCAGGCATAATTCCATCAAAAATTTGTTGCAAAGACATAGCTTGCTCACCTGTTCCGACTACAAATCCTAAAGGAACAGAAACCATTGTTGCTGTCATAACACCTAAAACCATAAGTCCAACTAGTGTAGTACCTTCAGTAATTCTTTGCATGATGTTTCCACCTTCTAATTTACTAATGAAATCACCACCAAATTTATATCCATATTGCAAACCAAAATAACGTGTACCAATGTTAAAAATATTAAATAACAACAAGAACACTAATGGTCCTAAAATGTTTCCACCTGTCGACAAAGAAACACCAATACCTGCACAAATTGGGAACAATGTAAACCAGAAGAAACTATCTCCAATACCTGCTAAAGGTCCCATCAACGCTACTTTTACAGAACTGATTGCATTTCCATCTACTTCTTCACCATCAGAAGCAGCTTCTTCCATAGCCAAAGAAATACCCATAATCGGCATTGCCATATAAGGATGAGTATTGAAGAATTCCAAATTTCTTGTTGCAGCTGATTTTAATCCCTGCGAATCATCTTTATAAATTTTTTTCAACACTGGTAAAATTGTCCAGCAATATCCCAAAGCCTGCATACGTTCATAATTCCATGAGAACTGCATGAAAATTCCACGCCAGAAAACTTTATTTAAATCCTGTTTTGTAATTACTTTACTCATAAGTAAATTTACCTCCTTCTTTTACTCATATTTACTTTAAACAGTTGGAG
>OJNW01000510.1_pt1 | contig 26272 bp, 24 predicted proteins | sample 1597951 | NCBI WGS metagenome assembly OJNW01 (sample SAMN01915212, study PRJEB22387) | human gut metagenome | isolation source: stool | host: Homo sapiens | place: USA | reverse complement strand
TCCTGTACAGACTTGCTAAAATATACGCCTATCCCCACTAATTTTCCACTGAGCCGGAAAATCGGAAACTGCCAAAAAGCACTCAGAAAGTGTTAAAAATCAAATAGTATTGAAAATCAAGGCTTTATGTTTGATTAGTCATAGTAAGTTGTGGTTAGTTATAAGGGTCTAAATACAAACACAAAAGGCAACATTCGCGATTACGCTTCTATCAACGAACTGATTTGTCTATCCAATATGGAAAGTCTGAATGCCGTATTTATTGACCAAGGACTTCCACAAGGAGAGCGACTTTTAAAGCTCAATCACATAGCCATTCTGCAGATGAAAGTACTTGAAAACGATGGTAATAAACAACTGTCAAAACAGAATAAATGAAAACGATTTCATGCAATAAATCTCACAAAGGAACGTTTATTTTGTAGGATAGATGAATTTTTATTCATATGAAAAATCTAAAAACATTTGTCGGACTTGTATTAGTTCTATTTACGTTATCGTTATTTACGTCTTGCAACGAGGATGATGTCTTACCCGGTGAACCAATGTTGTGGAGTTATGACATTAAGACACCAGAAAGTGTAAAGCACATTGCTTCTGCATGGGGATGGACACCTGCAGAATATTTCAGTGCAAATGGTATGGAGGGTGATATTGTGATGACTTGCGAAAATTACGATGTACTCAATCCTATTTCGGGAGATTCTTACACATGCGATTATGGATGGGCAACACTTAGGATAGAAGCCAATCAAGTCAAAATTCATTTTCCTCCATCTACTTCAGAAGCCCCAGATGCCCACAAAAAGATTCAGATTTCTGCAAAAGATGGAAAGAGAACTTCAAGAACAATTATCAGTTTGTCTAGAACTTTTAGAGAAGAATTATCAAAATAGAATGGGATTTCATAAGGATTAAACACGAGAAGTTAGACACAACCATATTCTCTCGTGTTTGAACGATTCCTATGCTTTACACAAGTCATATAGAAAACCTATAAATATATACTAACATTGCAATAGTTAGCACCTTAGCCCAGAAGTTTGACACCCAGAAACCCTCATTTTGGCTGAGAATCTTCTCCTTTCGTTCCTCATGCTCACGGAGTATCTTATCTTGCTTGGCTCGATGGTCTGCCAATTGTTGTCCCGTTTTAATTCCAAGTATATTGCCAAAGCCAAAACAGGTATCGTCTTAACTTCTTAACTCCTTAACTTCTTAACTTCTTATTTGATATATTTCTCGGTGAATTGGCGCACTTTGGCGGTGTATTCTTGGCGGTGGTCGCTGAGGGAGCGGGCGTGCGCACTGCCTTGTGCCATATAGAGCGCTTTAGGCTGTGGCGTGGCGTCGTAGATGGGCTGCGCCATGGCTGTGGGCACGAAATCGTCGTTGGTGCCATGAATCACAAGCATGGGCAAACGGCATTTCTTCACTTGGTTGAGTGGCGATGCCTCCTCGAAATCCCAACCATATTTCCATTTACACAGCGTGCTTGCCACATTCAACAGGGGGAACGACGGCAAACCAAACATATCCTTCAATTCGTGGGCAAATTCGTCGTGCACGCTGGTGTAGCCGCAATCCTCCACAAAGCATTTCACATACGCTGGAAGCGTCTCGCCCGAAACGCACATCGTGGTAGCCGCGCCCATCGATATGCCGTGCACCACCATTTGCGTGGCAGCGGAATCGCCACGGAATTTCTCGTTGGCAATCTCCATCCACTTCATCACATCGAGGCGGTCGAGCCAACCCATTCTGATGTGGTCGCCCTCGCTCTTGCCGTGAGCATAGAGGTCGGGCAAAAGCAGGTTGTAGCCCATGTGATAGTAGATGTCGCCCACTTGCAGCATCATGGCATTGCAATCCTTGTAGCCGTGAATCAGCACAGCCACACGATTGGAAGGAGTGGGCGCATTGATATACATGGCGTTCAGCCTATTGCCATTGATTTCCACCACGGTATCGTGCATCGCACCAGCGGCGTTCAGACTATCCACCCACACTCGCAGATGTGGGCTATGCTCGTAAATTCGGTCGAGCGCTTCAGCCTCGCTTCTATGATATGGCGTGAGGGCGAAATTGAGCAAATAGAGGCTACCGCCCACCACAGCCGCTGCCAACACCAACACCACCACACCTGTGGTGATGAGAATTTTCTTTTTCATCGTTGATTTCATTCTTATTCAATAGTTTTATTCAATATGCCCCTTATACACACTTTGCCCCCGCGAGCCCACCACTAAGATTTCGCCCCTCCGCCACAAGCGCCAAGGCAAAGCATTGGGAGCAAAGCACCGAAAAAAAGCAGTTTTTTCATTCGCGAATGTTCATTTTTCCCGACAAATATAGTGTTTTTTTAGTAATAAATTGTTAATTTTGATTTTCTAATTAAACTCAAACTTATTAACCTATTACTCAAATGCGTAAATTATTACTCGTTATGACTTTGGCTGCCATTTGTGCTACAACATCGATGGCAGCAGTAACAATCGGCACTAAACAATACACAGCCGACACGCTTTTCCGCCGCCAGATTGGTCCTGGCATCGTCAACACCATTCTCCGCATTCCTGAATATCCTCTGAATGTATATTTACTGGAAGCAGATATGAACAATCCCTACAACCGTGTGGAAACTGGTCAAGGACAAAACACTTTGGGCAAGACCGAAGCACTGGTGAGCATGGCAAAGCGCTACAGCACTTCATCAAAGCGTGTATTGGCTGGCTGTAACGCCAACTTCTGGTGTGTGCCCACACAAGGCGCGCCAAGCGTGTATATGCTCGGTTCTCCTTTCGGTGGCGTGGTGCGCAACGATACCGTGATTGTGAACACCAACACGGTGAACGACACTTGGAACGGTGGCCCATCACGCACTGGCATTTCGGCTATCGACCACGATAAGAACCTGATTTTCGGTGGTTGCAGTTGGGTGGCTACCATCAACAGCAGCCGCCTCGGCAACGAAGTGCTCCCTATCTACAAGGTGAACAAGCGCAACCTGCCTGGCGAACTCTGCTTGTGGAATGAATATTTCGGACGCGACCGCGAATTTGAAAGCAACTGGATTGACTACGACAACAAGGGCACCAACAATGCCGACAACTATTACCTAAAGTTCACCGAAGGTAGCGGTTGGGGCGTGAACAAGCCTATGAGTTTCGTTATCAAGAAGATTGTGAAGGATGCCGACCGTCAAACCCTCGGAGAATATGATGCTTGCATCACCGCCACTGGCAAGATGAAGGCTGATATGGCTGTGCACCAAGAGGGCGATGTGATTGGCATTTACCAAGGCTGGAAAGCCAGCGGCAAAAATACTGAGCCATGGATTGAAAACTTGGTGGAAGGCAACGCTACCGTGATGCGCAATGGCGAACTCACCGGACGCAACTACGACGAGGGCTACAACACGCAAGTGTATTCCCGCACCGCCTACGGTTGCAGTTTCGACCACAAAAAACTCTATATGATTGTTATCGATCGCTCACAGCACCCTAAATACGGTCTTTCTTCAGGTTGCACCACCGAGGTGATGTGCCAAATTTTAAAGAGTCTCTACCCCGACATTTCTGATGTGGTGAACTACGACGCTGGTGGCTCGGCTGAAATGCTCGTGAACGGTGCCATCATCAACAAGACCACCGAGGGCACTCCACGCGCCGTGGCATGTGGCTGGTTGCTCGAATCTATCGCCCCTGCCGACAATGAGGTGGCTTCTATCCAATTTGCCGATGCCGCGCTCAAACTCCCTATCTATTCTTCCTATAAGCCACAAATCATTGCCTACAACAAGTATGGCGACGTGGTGAACGAGAATTTGGAAGGTTTCACGCTCTCTTGCGATGCCTCGCTGGGTACTGCCAACGGCGAAAACCTCACCGTGAGCGGCAACATTCTCAATGGCACGCTCACCGCCAACTACAACGGCAAGACTGCATCTATCAATATCACCACCTTGTATGCCCAGCCAGCCATTTCGCTCAAGCCTGTCATCACCGTCGACGACCAGGCATGGCCTATAGAGGTGACTGCTACCGTCAACGCCCAAACCTACTACTACAATCCCGAAAACTTGGAGTGGACAGTGGACGACCCCACTATCGCTGTGGTGGAAAACGGAAAAATCCGTGGCTTGAAGAATGGGAAAACGATGATTACTTGCAAAATCGGTGAGTTTACCGACTCCGACTCAGTGTCGGTGGAAATCTCTCCCGAAGCATATCTCTATCAGGATTGGAACGGCTGGACACTCAAGGGTTCTGGCGCAAGCAAACTCGCAATCAGCGAAAACGGTTTGTTGACCTACAAATACAGTTCTACTCGCGCGCCTTACGTGAAAATGCTCAAAAATGTGCAGTTCTACAGTCTGCCCGACGAAATCGGTATGACTTTCGTTAGCTCTCTGCCTCTCGACTATATTCAAATTGATGTGCGCAATCTAATGAACACCTCTGTCAACTATCAGAAAATTGATGCCGACGGCAAGGGCTTCGAGGCTGGCAAGGAATACACCGTGAAGTTGGATTTGGAACAGATGGGCGGCACCAAGAGCCTGAACACCTACCCTATCAATGTGCAGGAAATTCGCTTTGTGCCAAACAAGGCTAAATCCACCGCTGGCGAACAGACCATCAACATTAAGTCGCTCTACGCACACTATCCTAAGAAATCAGTGGCTGGCGACATCAATGCCGACGGAGAAGTGAACGCTTCCGACGTTACTGCCCTCATCAACAAGGTGCTCAACATCGCATCATACCCCGACAGCATCTGCGACATCAACGCCGATGGCACCGTCAACGTATCCGATGTCACCGCCCTCATCAACCTCATTATCAAATAAGAAGTTAGAGATTAGAAATTAGAAATTAGAAATTAGAAATTAGAGAGAGCCGAGCAAGGCTCAAATAACAAAACATTTATCTCACATAGATTCAATCGGATGAAAATCCCAAAGAATCTATGTGAGTTTTTTTCTTTCCACCAACTCCCCATACAAAGCCACACCATAACGTAGGGACATGCCTTCGGCATGTTTCCAATGCGCTGATACATTGATAATTATTATTCAGGCACACCAAAAACAGGTTCCTTCGTTTTGACGAAATCACATTTTTGGTGACACAATGCGATGGTAAATGCATATAAATTTCTGTAAATCAGAAAAAAGTAGTAACTTTGCACGCTCAAACGATAATTTATGACAACATTCCAAGATTTAGGGGTCCGCGAGGATCTTTTGCGAGCAATCGCCGAACTGGGCTACGAATCTCCAATGCCCATTCAAGAAAAAGTAATTCCACATTTGCTTAATGAAGATTCCGACGTAGTGGGTCTGGCACAGACAGGTACGGGCAAGACTGCCGCATTCGGCTTGCCTACGCTTCAGCGTGTCGACACCACCACTAAGGTGACTCAGGCTATTATTCTCGACCCCACTCGCGAGTTGTGTATGCAAACTTGCAACGACCTCAACGACTACGCAAAATATATCGATGACTTGCGCATTTTGCCAGTGTATGGCGGCAGCAGCATCGAAGTGCAAATCCGTGCCTTGCGTAAAGGCGTGCAAATCATTGTGGCCACACCAGGCCGTCTGCTCGACCTTATCAAGCGAGGCGAGGTGAACCTGGAGAATGTGAACACGGTGATTCTTGACGAAGCCGATGAAATGCTGAACATGGGTTTTGTGGACGACATCAACAATATTCTTGAACATGTGCCCGACACACGCAAGATGCTGATGTTCTCTGCCACCATGCCACCCGAAATCGCGTCTATCGCCAAAAACTATATGCACAATCCACAAGAGTATATCATCGGCACACGAAACGAAGGTTCTGCCAACGTGCGCCACATCTACTACATGGTGCGTGCCAACGATAAATACTTGGCATTGAAGCGCATTTGCGACTATCTGCCTCGTGTGTATGGCATTATCTTCTGCCGCACACGCGCTACCACTCAGGAAATCGCCACCAAACTGATTGAGGACGGTTACGATGCCGATGCTCTGCACGGCGACCTCTCGCAAGCGCAACGCGATGCCGTGATGAAGAAGTTCCGTGAGCGCAATCTGCAACTGCTCGTGGCTACCGATGTGGCTGCGCGTGGTCTTGACGTGGACAACCTTACGCACATCATCAGCTACAGTCTGCCCGACGACAACGCCGTGTATAATCACCGAAGCGGTCGTACCGGCCGTGCTGGCAAAACGGGCGTAAGCATCGCGCTTATCCATAGCCGCGAGCGCAACAAACTCCGCGACATTGAAAAGCATATCGGTAAAACGTTCGAGCGTTGCGAGGTGCCTAAGCCAAACGCCATCATCGAAAAGCAACTTTTCAACCTTGCCGACCGTCTGGAAAAGGTGGAGGTAAAGGAGGACGAAATCGCAGAATTTATGCCTTCGGTGCTGAAAAAACTTTCGTGGCTCGACAGCGAAGACCTCCTCAAACGTATGCTTTCGCTGGAGTTCAACCGCTTGATTGAATACTACAAAGATGCTCCCGAACTCGACTATGTGCCTGAAAAGGAGAAGTCAAAACGCGAGAAGCGTGCGAAGGTGAAGTACGACAACACCCGCGACAAGGACTGCCGCACAGCCGAAGAGGGCTACGAGCGTGTGTTTGTCAACGCTGGTAAGGCCGATGGTTTCTTCGCCCCAAGTCTGATTGAACTGCTTAACCGCAACACGCACGGCGAGCGCGTGGACCTCGGTCGCATCGACTTGCTCAGCAACTACTCGCTGTTCGATGTGAAGGCTGGCGATGCCAAGCGTGTGGTGAAGGCGCTGAAAAATGCCGATTTCTTCGGTAAGCGCATCTACGCCGAGGTGGCTTCGCTCGACAAGAACTACGCAAGCGAGACCGAGGGCACGGAAGTGAAACTCAACCGCAAGGAGCGTCGTCGCCAGCAATTCAGTTCGAAAGAGCGATTTGGCGAACGCCGTGGCGGTAGCAAAAAGGGTTTCCGCGACGAGCGTGACGAACGCCGCACTCGCCGCGACAACGAACGTGGCTTCAAAAAGGGCGACAAAGGCTCCGCAAAGGGCGCAAAAAAAGTGGCCCACGGCAATTTCGACAAATTCAAAAAGAAAAAAGGAGAAAGAAGTTAAGGGAGAAGTTAAGAAGTTGAAGAAGTTAAGGAGTTAAGACGATAGTCGGAGTTGCTCCGAGTTGCTCCGAGTGCTCCGAGTTACTCCGAGTGCTCCGAGTGCTCCCCCACATTATCTCTCCAATAAAAAAATAGGTGCACCACACGATATGTGTTGGTGCATCTGTGTTTTTATTGTAACTTTGCTTATTGTATTTTAATAGCAACACGAAAATGAAACGCCCTCTCTCTATCATTCTTTGCCTGATGGCGATGCTGGTGAGTTGCACCAAAAGCAGCAACGCCATCGCCAGTTCAGCACTCCATATCGCCGACGACGGTGCTATCACAATCAAACAACAATAAGACAATGAACATCAAGCATATCATTCTCTCGCTATCCCTTCTGCTTGCCACAGGCTCGGCACAAGCCGAAACGGTGCGCGATTTCTTTATCTCCGAGCCAGGCAATGTGTTCGAACTGCTCACACAAGGCGTGAGGGCGGCAATGATTACCATGGCTGAACAAGGCCAGAAAATCAATAGCGACAATGTGCATGGCGGCACGGCGAAAATCGACTCTTTGAGTGCCTCCTACATTTCGGTGCGCTGCTCCGATGTGAAGCAAGTGGAACTGAAAATGCTCACCAAGGGCACTTCCGACACAGTAATTGCCGTGGTCGAAACCGTGCAACTTCCTGCGCTCGACAGCCGCATCTCGTTCTACACCACCGACTGGAAGCCGCTCCCCCTCGGCAAGCACATGAAGGGCGGCATGGTGAAGATGACGGATTTCATCAGAAAAGGCACACCCAAGGCTATTGCCGACGATGTGATGCGCCGTGTGCGCTTTCCGCTCTTTCTGATGACTTTCGGTAAAAACGATGGGCAACTGGTGGTGTCGCAACAGCAAAAGTCGTTCCTCAGTCGTGAGGACTACAACAAAATTCGCCCCTATCTTATCGACGCCATCACCTACGACATCGACAAGACAAAACTGAAACGCTCTAAATAATCGCTCACACATGGCAGAAATTACCGACACAGCCCTTCAAGGCACGAGTAAATCGCCCAGCACTATCACGCTGCAGGAGTTCAACAACCGCATCAAGCGACTGCTGGCCGACCCAAGTGTGATGAACTGCTGGGTGGTGGCTGAAACCACCGATGTGCGCATCAACCAACACTGCTACCTCCAACTGCTTGAAAAGAACCCAAAAACAGGTGCGACGGTGGCTAAAATCAAAGCCATAATTTGGGGCAACCAATTCAGGTTCCTCAATGCGCGATTCAAGCAGGTGACGGGCCGCGACATTGGCAACGATATGAAGATGATGGTGTGCCTGAGCGTGAACTATAGCCCTCAATACGGCTTGACGGTGGTGATCAACGACATCAACCCCGAATTTACCCTCGGCGATATGGAGCGTCAACGCCAGGAAATCCTCAACCGCCTCACCCAAGAGGGCATCATCGGGCAAAACAAGACGGTGCCTGTGCCGCCTGTGCTACAGCGCATCGCTATCGTGTCGGCTGCCGGTGCCGCTGGATATGGCGACTTCATGAAGCAACTCACCGACAATAAATATGGCGTGTGTTTCTATCCCTGCCTGTTTCAAGCCACGATGCAGGGCGTAAAGACGGTGCCAACGGTGCTTGCGGCGCTCGACAAAGTGGAGCAAAACCAGCACCTGTTCGACTGCGTGGTGATTATCCGTGGCGGTGGCGGTACGGAAGAACTCAACTCGTTTGACAATTACGATTTGGCGCGCCGTGTTGCCACATTCCCCCTGCCTGTGATTGTGGGCATCGGTCACGAAAGAGACATCACGGTGCTCGACTATGTGGCTGGCATTCGTGTCAAGACACCTACCGCGGCGGCTGAGCACATCATTCTGCAAGCAGCCAACGCACTGGCGCACATCGGCGACTTGAGCAATCAGGTGGTGAGCATCGCGCGCGACTACATCGCCAGAGCGAAGGAGCAACTGTCGTACTACGCTGGCAATTTGCCGATTATGGCGCAACGCATCATCGACACCAACACGCTACGCCTGCAAAACTTCATACAAAACATACCCCTGCATGTGCAACGCCGCATTGAGAGCGAGAATGCACAACTTGCACGCCAAAAAGACGCTATCAAGAATGCGGTGGCGCAAGTGAAGATGAAGGAAACGATGCGATTGGAGGCGTTGGGCGACAAAATAGAACTGCTATCGCCCCGAAAGGTGATGGCGCGCGGCTACACACTCACCACATGCGAAGGCAAAATCATGACCGACGCTGCCCAACTTGAAGCCGGCAAACTGGTGACCATTCACTTCCGTGATGGCAAGGTGGTGGCTGGCACACAATCAGTTATCAAGGACAAATAAAATTACAAAAATATGGAAAATCAAAACGAACTCACCTACTCTGCTGCGGTGAAAGAACTGGAAGAAATCGTACAACTGATGCAAAGCCCCGACTGCTCTGTGGATAACCTCGGCAAATACACCAAACGCTCTGCCGAACTCCTAAAAATCTGCAAAGCAAAACTCACTTCCACCAACGAAGAAGTCCAAAAAATCATCCAACAACTCGACGAATCCACCAAATAGCCCCCATTATTTTTGTGCATCAAGCATAAAAATAGGCTTTCATGGGTTAAACGAAGTTGAAAACAAAGCACTAATTTTTCTTAACCAAAAGGGCCTATGAATTATCCTATCATACAAAAAGCAACAGGCACTGCTGACAGAAGCAGGTTTTTTATCACTCTTGGTGCCAAGAACAAGAAGACTGGCGCTTCAGAGTTGGCGGTCTTCTCCCATGTGTTTGGCCTTGATTTGGAAAAGATCAGGGAGGATGTGAGCGTGACGATAGGTGGGCATCGTTACGAACCCGACCTGGCATACATCGATAAAGAAAATGGTGTCTATGTCGATATAGAGATTGATGAACCTTATTCAAGTTTTCATCGTCCCACTCATTTTATCACCGAAGATGGAACGCATAAGGATCAACGCCGAAATAAACTTTTCCTGTCCGCTGGCTGGCATGTATGCCGTTTCACGGAGCAGCAGATGTTTTGCCAGACGAAGTCGTGCATGAAAGCGGTGTACGAACTACTGTTGCAAGTGGGGGCTATTGAGGCGATTCCCGCGAAGTTAGCCAATGCACCGGCCCTGAAGTTCGAACCCTGCTGGACGGCAGAGAAATCGAAGAAGCGCTCCTATGCCCACTACCGCAAGTCGTACCTTGGTTACGACCCAATGACGATGGATTTCAGCAGTTGTGTGCGATGCTCTCTGCTGATTATTCCTATCATGTTTCAGGCAACTTACAGCAAACGGATGCGCCGAATGATGTTTAGACAGTTGCGCAAATCCTTCAAATCATATCATTTATACTAATAAAAAATGAATCTAAACATATAGGCATCCCCTTTATGGTCAAGCAACAGCCACATCATAACGTAGGGACATGCCTTTGGCATGTTTCGCCGCAAACAGCAATGCCCCCCCCACACAATCCGTGAGATTTCCCACCCACAAAAAAATCAGTGAGATCTGTGGCATCTGTGTGAGCCTAAGAAACACAAAGCCCCACTCAATCCGTGAGATTTACCACCCGCAAAAAATCAGTGAGATCCGTGAGATCTGTGTGAGCCTAAGAAACACAAAGCCCCACACAATCCGTGAGATTTCCCACCCACAAAAAAATCAGTGAGATCCGTGAGATCTGTGTGAGCCAAAGAAAAGAAGTCTTATTTTTCCTCCAGGAGTGCCACGGCGTAGGCAGAGATACCTTCTTCACGGCCAGTGAAGCCGAGGCGTTCGGTGGTGGTGGCTTTGATGCTCACCTGGCCAAGCGTGCAACCCATGCACGCCGCCAACTGCTCCTGCATGGCAGGGATATGAGGGTTGATTTTGGGGCGTTCGGCACAGATAGTGATGTCGCAGTTGCCTAATTTATAGCCCTGCTCATCAATCAGGCGTGCCACCTCACGCAAGAGTTTACGGCTGTCGATACCCTTATAGCGAGGGTCAGTGTCGGGGAAATGGTAACCAATATCGCGCAGACACGCCGCACCCAGCAGCGCATCGCACAGCGCATGTATCGCCACATCGGCATCGCTATGACCGAGCAAACCAAGCGTGTGCTCAATTTTCACGCCACCAAGCCATAATTCACGGTCGCTCACCAGTCGGTGAACGTCAAATCCCATTCCTATTCTCATATCATCAAATTATTTGCGGCCGAAAAGGTTTCTAATGCCGTCCATATCAAACGACAGGGTGAAACGAAGTGTTTGGTCGAGTGGACTGTTTTGCGCAGTTGCAATCATATACGATGCATCAATGCGAAGCACATTGAGTGCAAAACCGGCACCGAAACCGAAGTACTGACGACCACCGGCAAACTTGCTCTCGTGGAAGTAACCGCCACGGAGGAAGAATTGCTGATTATAAGCATATTCAGCACCCAATGAATAGGTGATACGCTTGAATGTGTTCTTATCGAAAGAGTCGAAAATACCCGAAATCGACGATTTGTCTTTCCATGCCTGAAGTGCGGTTTCATATTCCTCATTGTCTGTAAATTCCGACAAACGAGGTTTCGGAGGCACTAACAACTTATTGGCATCGAGCGTGAAAGTGAGGTTGTGATAGTCGGCCAATGGGAATGTGAAGGCTGTACCGATACGCAGGTTGGTAGGCAAAAACGCTGGGTTGTCGCCATGGTCATACGACACCTTTGAACCCACATTCGAGAGGTTGAAACCCCACGACCATTGGCACTCGTTGCGGCCAATAATTGGGTAGGTGGTGAAATAGCCCGAAATGTCGGCGGCAAATGCCGAAGCACCCTTGTTGCCCTCTGTTGCTGAGTATTCCGAGTAACCGAGGTCACTGTAAATGTAGCGCAAAACCACACCCATTGAGAATTTTTCGCTCAACTTGCGAGAATAACCCAAGTCAACCGACATTTCAAATGGGTTGATACTTCCGATAGATGTGCCGCTCTCTTCTAAACCTTGAATTTCACCCAAAGAGAAATAGCGGAGCGAAGCACTCACAGCCTGATTGTCGCCGCTGCCAAGTTTCCAGTAGCCGGCAAGGTTTGCCAAGAAAATGTCGTTCACAATCTTGCGCATCCATGGCGTGTAACTGAGCGACACACCTGCCGTGCTTTCGGCGAATGCGTATTTTGAAGCGTTCCAGTATTGAGAGTTCACATCAGGGTCGGTAGCCGCACCAAGGTCACCCATTGAGGCACCACGCGCGTCTGGCGAGATGCTAAGAGAGTTCACACCTGTGGTAATAGGATTAAAATCCTGATTCTTAATGTCGTCGTCGGCATGTGCAGCCAGTGCGCATGTAGCAAACATGGCTACGAATATAAAAGATTTAATCAATTTCATCTATCTACGTAATATTAGTTATTAATTATAACTGCAAATCACTTCTATTATTGTGTGCCTTCCCCACTTTTTAGAAAAAAAGTGCCACCCTCCAGCCATATTTGAAGGGTGGCACCATATATGTGTCTTCAACTGTTGTTCAACATTAATCGCGGTTGCCGAAGATGCGGAGCAAGTAGAGGAACAGGTTGATGAAGTCGAGGTAAAGTGTCAAAGCACCGATAGCGGCAAGTTTGCCCACATTGCGCTCGCTTGTTTCCATTGCCATTTGCTTAATCTTTTGCACGTCCCATGCGGTGAGACCGATAAAGATTATCACACCTGCTGCACTGATACCCCAAGCCAAAGCAGAACTTGCAAGGAAGATGTTCACCACCGACACGATGATAAGGCCGATAAGCGCCATCACCAGAATTGAGCCCATCTTTGTGAGGTCTTTTTTAGTGACATAGCCATAAATCGCCATCGCACCGAATGTGCCTGCTGTGATGAAGAAGGTCTTCACGATTGAATCGCCTGTGTAGGCGAAGAAGATTGGAGTGAGCGTCACGCCTGTAATTGCTGAATAGAGATAGAACAGGAGCGAAGCAGTGCCAGCACTCATTTTATTGATGCCTGCTGTGAGCCAAATCACCAAGCCGAGTTGAGCGAAAATCAAGCCAAAGAACAAAATCTTGCTTGAGAATACCGTCTCAAGGAGTGATGGTGTGGTGGCAATGCCCAACGACACAAATGCGGTAACAAGAATACCCATAAACATCTTGCCGAATATGCGTTGCATGGTCTTGGAGAGATACGACGACATACTCAGTTCTGCTTGAGCAGCCGAAGCGGTGCTGAAGCTTTGTTGACCATTGAGATAATCCAAATTGTTCATAATAATTTACTTTTTAAAAGTGAATAATTTCTTTTCAGCATAAAAATAGCAAAAAGCGTGCCAAATATAATTACATGCGTTCGGGCACTTCCACACCGAGCAAACTGAAGCCGCGACGAATGATGTCGGCCACGGTGCGAGAGAGGTGCAGACGGAATGCGCGAGCCACACCGTTTTCTTCTTTCAAGATGCTGTAGTCGTGATAGAACTGGTTGTAGCCCTTTGCCAATTCAAACACATAGTTGGCAATGAGTGCAGGACTGTAGGTGCGACCTGCCTCCGATACCACTGATGGGAAGTCGGCAATGCGTTGAATGATTTCAATTTCCTTTTCGTTTGGCTCGTAGGCGGTGATGTCGGTTGCGGCATCAGCCTCGTCGCTCTTGCGGAGCACCGAGCGAATACGCGCGTAAGTGTATTGCACGAATGGACCGGTGTTGCCGTTGAAGTCGATTGATTCTTGTGGGTTGAACAGCATGTTCTTGCGTGGGTCAACCTTGAGAATGAAATATTTGAGCGCGCCCAAACCGATGATGCGATACACATCGTCCATTTCATCTTCGGGCACACCTTTGAGGCGGCCTTCGCTCATCTTGCGAGCGGTGGCAATCATTTCGTCCATCAGTTCATCGGCATCCACCACAGTGCCTTCGCGGCTCTTCATCTTACCGTTTGGCAGTTCCACCATACCATAAGAGAAGTGAATCAAGTCCTTACCCCAACTGAATCCGAGTTTGTCGAGCAAGAGTGAGAGCACTTGGAAGTGATAGTTTTGCTCATTGCCCACCACATAAATCATCTGGTCGATTGGGTAGTCTTGGAAGCGGAGTTTGGCGGTGCCGATATCCTGTGTCATATACACAGAGGTGCCATCGGTGCGAAGCAGCAATTTTTGGTCAAGTCCGTCGGCGGTGAGGTCGGCCCACACCGAGTTGTCGTCCTTGCGGTAGAAAATGCCCTTTTCAAGACCTTCGAGCACCTTTTCCTTACCTTCGAGGTAAGTGTTGCTTTCGTAGTAAATCTTGTCGAAACTCACACCCATGCGTGCGTAGGTCTCGTCGAAACCGGCATACACCCATTCGTTCATGGTGCGCCAGAGCGAACGAACTTCCTCGTCGCCGTCTTCCCACTTCTTGAGCATGGTGCGTGCCTCTTTCATCAGAGCGGAGTTTGCTTCAGCCTCTTCTTTGGTCATGCCGCCGTCCATGAGTTGCTGCAATTCTTCTTTATAGTGCTTGTCGAAAGCCACATAGAAGTCGCCAATCAGGTGGTCGCCTTTCTTGCCAGCCTTTTCAGGAGTGATGCCGTTGCCCCACTTGAGCCATGCCAACATAGATTTACAGATGTGAATACCACGGTCGTTCACAATGTTGGTTTTCACCACTTTATTGCCGTTTGCCTCCATAATCTTGGCAAGGCTGAAACCAAGCAGATTGTTGCGGACGTGGCCTAAGTGAAGTGGCTTGTTGGTGTTGGGCGATGAGTATTCAATCATCACCAGGCGGCTATCGTCGGTCACTGGCTTGAAACCGAAGTTTTCGGTAGCCTCTACGCTTTGGAGCACTGAAGTCCAGAACGATGGCTTGATGGTGATATTGAGGAAGCCTTTAATCACATTGAATTTCTCCACTGCCTCACAGTTGGCAACCAGATATTCGCCAATCTCTTGCGCTGTGTCTTCAGGGCGCTTGTGTGAAGCTTTCAGGAATGGAAACACCACAATGGTGAGATTACCCTCAAACTCCTTTTTGGTGGTGGAGGGCACAATGCTTTCGGCAGCCACTTCTGCGCCATAAAGTGCTTTCACAGCATCGGCGGTGGCTTGAGCTAAGATATTATCTATCGACATAAATCTAACTTTATCAAAAAATTACACAATATTTCAATTTACAAAGTTACGAAAAAGAAATGACATTTTCAGAAATTCCCCACCATAACTTGCACACTATCAAGCACAACAGTGGGAACGCGATATTTCGCGTCCGCCACAGAGTACTGATACACAAATAATTACACCACCTTCTCCACCTTAAAGGCTTTGGCGTAGAGCAAATAGCCCTCCACAGGGGCGTGCCATAGGTCGGAGAGGAATCGGCAATAGGTTTGCACCTGTCGCTTGTAGGTGGCTTGCTGCTTCTCGCCTGGGGTGTCGCCAAACTTGTAGTCAATCACATAGACGCTGCCGTCGGTGGCACGCACGATGCGGTCGGGGCGCAGGTGATGCGCACGGTCCGACGCTGTGGGCGGTATGTAGATGGAACGCTCGTTATACACCTTGTTGCCTTTGGCAAACCAATGCGCCGTTTGCTCATTGGTCATCAGTCGGTCCAAAAACGCCTCGGCACGGCTTAAATTCCAGTATTGCTCATCGTCGGCGGTGATGATGCCTCGCTTCACCGCATAACTTATCGCCTTTTTCACTTGCTCGGCGGTGCGAATACGGCTCATGATGTGGTGCATACGCTTGCCGCTCTCCTGAATTTTTGTGGCAAGTTCGGGGAGCTTCACCCTCAAGCGGTCCAAAATTGGCGACACGGTGTAGTCGGGCATCATTTCCTGTATCACTTCCTGCGCCTCTTCGGGTGCTTGTTCCTCGTAGCAGTCTTCCTTACCGATACAATAGTAGGCTACGCAGCCGGCAGCTTCGGGAATGTCGCTGTTCACTTTTTTGCAGCCCTCCAAGTTGGGAAACGAAACAAGCAAATGCTCATTGATTTTGGTGATTGCCTCTGGGTTGAATTTTTCCGACAACACGGGTGCAAAAATGTGAAGCGACTGGCGTGGACGCGTGAATGCCACATACGATTTGTTGAGGCTGTCGATCACGCAGTCTTCAAGCAGCGGTGATGAGAACGACTCAAACTGCTTCATCTTGGCAAGCGTATTGCCCGGAATGGGGATAAGTGGCGGAACGAGGGCGGAGTCGGCGGCTGTGGACGGAACTTCCAGATATGGGTGGTCCATGCCGTCGGGGTTGAGCCAGTTGTCTTTCGGCAACCAGCACAGGCGGTCCATCTGCTCCATGTCCCAATCGGCAAGCGGCACAATCACGCATGGGCGTTCCAATCCCTTCGCCTTGTGAATGGTCATCACTTCCACGGCATCGTCATTTTGCCCTGGAGAAATTGCCAACTTGTCTTTTTTCATTTCCCAATACTTCAAAAACTCATAAATGGTGCCGCCATTGGTGCGCTGCGTGCTGAAGTCGAGCACCACGCCTTGAAGTGCCAAGAGGAATGAGGTCTCGGCACCCTTGTTGAGCCCTATCGGCTCCAGATATTCCTTGATGATTTTATCCACCACGCCCACGAGGCTTGCTTGCTCGTTCTTTGGGTTGGGTAGCAGGTTCTTGAGCTGGTCGGCGAAGATTTCCACCTGTTCCTCCACCGGTTTTTGACGAAGGTCGTCGTTGTTGCGAAACACCTTTTCCATCAGTTCGCCGGCATCGGCATTTTCCCCAGCCTTGCCCAACGCCTGACCGAAGTCGTGCAGAGTTTTATAGTAGAGTTGGTCTTTGAGACGCTTTTGCATCAACTTTTGCATTGTGGGCTTACCGGTGTCGATGTCCTCGTCTTCATCGCTGTGCGCATGTTGCGTTGAGTTGATGAAATAAAGCACACTAATCACCATGCGCACCGCAGCCGAGTTTTGCAGCAGCAGTGATTCTGCCGACACGATATTGATTAAGCGGTCGGGGTATGCCTTGTTGTGCTCCAATATGGCGTTCACCACCTCGTCGCCTTCTTTGTTGCGGTTCACCAGAATCAGGATTTTCCCGAATGGATAGTTGTATTTATTGTGCTGTTCGAGAATATACTCCGGCAAATGCTTGAGCACACCCTCTTTACCGTAATACGGCTGACCGTCGCTACCTTTCAAATATGGCAGTGGTCCGCTCGATTTTGTGGGCGTGCCATACACCAAATTGAGTTTCACAAAGCCCTTAATGCGCGCGGCCTCTTTTGCCTCATCGGAGTAGGCGGGATAGTCTTGATGCAGTTTGCCGTAGGTGGTCTGGAGTTTTTTAAACGACACACGATTCTTGGCGTAATAGTCGAGGATTTGCTTGAAAAACTCATTATTGAAGTCAATCACCAGTTTTGCGCTTCGGCGATTGATGTGCAGGTCCTCCGAATCGTCGTATTCCGAACTGAAATCGGTGGGCAAATCGTTTTGAAACAAGTTGGGGTCGCTGTTGCGGAAGCGGTAAATACTCTGCTTCTCATCACCGATGATGAGGTTGTAGTTGGCGCCGCTGAGGCTGTTTTCGAGCAATGGCTTGAAATTCTCGTACTGCTTGCGGCTGGTGTCCTGAAATTCATCAATCATAAAGTGATTGAGCCACATACCCATACGCTCATATATGAATGGCACATCACATTCCACCACCTTGTGAATGAGGTCGGTGGTGTCGGATATGAAAATCTGATTGTTGTCTTTGCGGTATTGCTCCAAATTCTCGTCAATCTTTCCGAGCAAACCAAGTTGCCAAAGGTTGGAGACGATGCTTTTGGTCACGTCCACGGTTTCTTTCCAACCGATAAACTCCTTCAGCATTGCCTGAAAGGTGAGAAGTTCGTGCCCCATCTGACTCTCGGTGAGTGCGCCTTTTTTGAATGCACCTTTCAGTTTGTCGATATTTTCGGCATACGTCGCGATGGTCTTCACGCTGGAGCCTAACGATTGCAGGTCGCTCACCATCATCAACTTTGCAACTGGATACCTTTTGTTCAACTGGTCGGCACCAATGCCCATTCCTTCAATGAAGTTTTTCACCTCTTCGTGGAAGTTGCCGATTTTTTCCTCGTAGGCTTTCTTCACATCCACCAGTTCCTTTCTGAACGCCAGCAAAGCCGATTTCTTACCGGAGCCAATGTCGGAAAGATACGCCTTGATGTCGGCGTGGTGCTTCATGAAATTTTCATTGCCAAGCACCTTTGCAAACGATGCCAAATCGCTGGCGGTTTTGTTGCCGAAAAAGTTCCAGTCGCTCTGACTGCGCACCTGCTCGGTCACATAGTTATTAATCCACTCGCCGAGCATTCCCGAATTTCTGCCGTCGCCAATGCTCTGCATCAATCCCTGCACAGCCTGAAGGGTGGCAAAATTCTCGTCGAGCTGAAGGTCGTAGTCATACTCGCGGTCGAGTTCATACACGAAATTGCGCAGCACCGTTTGGAAAAACGAGTCGATGGTGCTGATATTGAATGCTGTGTAGTCGAACAGAATATCCTCAAGCGCAGCCTGTGCCGCCACCTTCAAGTCTTCGGGCGAGGTGGTGGGGTGTGCTTCCTGAAAATATTGCTGATACGCCCCACAAGTGCCGTTCGACAGTTCATATAGGCGCACGATGATGCGCTCCTTCATTTCAGCCGTCGCCTTATTGGTGAAAGTGATGGCCAAAATGTGTTGGTGATAGCAACTGTGGAGCGGTCGGAGTTTTCCGCTTTTGTCCCAGAGTAACTGTTCGATATACACTTTTGCGAGGGTATAGGTCTTACCTGCGCCAGCCGAAGCCTTGATAACGTGAAGATTCTTGGTGCTCATCATCGTAAATGGTATTAAAGAAATTAGATGTTAGATGTTAGATGTTAGATGGTGCGGGCTTTGAAGCCTTTTTGCTTGAGTAGCTGCACCACTTTCTCGCGGAAGTCGCCTTGAATCAAGATTTCACCGCCACGAGCCGAACCGCCCACGCCACAGTGTCGCTTGAGTTCGGCAGCGAGTTCTTTCAAGGCTTCGTCGTCGCACAGCAGGTCGGTAACGAGTGTCACTTTCTTGCCGTTGCGTCCTTTCTTATCGAGCAGCACATTCACCATCTGCTTTCCTTGCTGCGCGAGGGCATCGCCAGCAGGTTCTTCCACAGGGTTTTGCGCTTGTTTGATTTCTTCATCGGTGGGCACGTCGATATTGAATGCTGCCCCAAGTTTTTCTCTCCAATCTTGCATAGTGTCGTAATCATTTGCCCCACCGCCATGAAATATGCTGAATGTGGGGTTGTTTCTACAAAAATAGTGCTAAAATCGGTTTTTGCCAAATGCGAAACCAATTGAAGCACTATTAAACCTGATGTTTTTTATAAAAATTTATTTTTTGCCCTTGAAAAGCACTTTGCCTGCTTTGTCGAGGAAGCTCACTTCTGAGCCGTCGGCAGAGATTTGGTAACGGTCCACCTTGTTGAACGCTTCCACAAATTCATCTTCGCGCATCACATCGGGGCAAAGCATTCTGGTCATGCCCTCTGTTGAGAAGGTGATTTTGCCGTCTTTGCTCACTTTGTAGTCAGCAAAAATCTGGTTGCAACCCACTGTGGCGTTTACACGACCCTTTGCGAATGAGATAGATGGAGTGACATCAACTTTCTCAAGCTGGGTGCCATTGAGTTCGGTCAAAGTGTACTGCTTGTCGGAGAGGCTTGCTGTAGTGCTCTTGCACGACACAAGCGAGAGTGCGGCTGCAAATGCAGCGATGTAAATAGATTTTCTCATAATCAAATTAATTTTGTTTGGGGATATGACTATAAAAAGTTGCAAAAGTTTACAATCGAGGCGCAAAATTACGAAATATATGCCGTAAAACACCAATAAATCACCCAGAAAATAAAAAAGTGGGAAAATTTATGCCCCAATCATGGCACTATATCAAATTAATTCACTACTTTTGTCGCAAGTTTACTATTAATTATTCACTAACTAATAAAATTTTCACAACTATGGCATACGTAATTGATGACACTTGTGTAGCATGTGGTACTTGCGCATCTGTTTGCCCAACTGGCGCTATCAGCGAAGGTGACAAATATGAAATCGATCCTGATGTTTGCATTAGCTGCGGTTCTTGCGCTGAAGCATGTCCTAACGGCTCAATCCAAGAAGGCTAATCTCATCTGAGATTTCTTTTCTACACAAAAAAAGAAACAGTCGTGCTCCCACCCATGGAAGCACGACTATTTTTTTCCACACCCAAATATTTCACCCCAAATAATAAAATATCCAATCCCACCCCAAAGCGTGCTATAGCCTTTCGTGGGAAAAGCAACACCTATTAAATCCATTTTAATCCTATTTACACCTATTAAAATATATTATAAAAATCGGTGATAATGGATTTTAAATGGATTAAATAGGTGTTTTATTCACCATTTCGTAGCACGCAGCTGTACCGAAGCCGAAGCAATCGTCTTAACTTCTTAAACTTCTTAACTCCTTAACTTCTAATCCGTTATTTTATCTGGAAATTGAGAATGCCGGCGGTGCGCACGTTGCGCACATAGAGGTGGAAAGTTTGCTGACGGAGGTCGGCTGGCATCTGCGAGAGCGCGCCAGGGCGTAAACTCACCTGAAGTTCGGTGTATTTCCTTCCTCCACTCGTCACTTTACATTCAAAATATTTGTCGTAAGGCTCACGAATCAGCCCCTCGCAATTTTTTGCCGAAATGCCCACAGTGAGCGGCTCGTTCTCCCCCACTGCGCCCACTTCGGTGTAGGCGTTGGGCAGTCCACCAGCCACAGGCATATATTGGGCGAAGTTTACGATGGCACCCGCGCATTCAGTTTGCTTGTCGTGCTTGATAAAGATGAGATCATCTACCCAAATGCGGTAATAGGGGCGGTCGATGATTACAGCCAATCTCCCCGATGGAAAGCGCACCACATCGTCGTGGCGAATAGCCAAATATCCGCCATACTGCTCCACCGCGGCTTTGTCGGTGAGTGTGTTGAGGTCAGGCTCGTTTTCCTCCACGTGTCCAAGGTCTTGCGCCTTCATCACCTCGATAAACGAGTATTTCTCCGACGTGAAATTCAAGTCGCGCGTGAGATAGATGTCGGTTTTTCCCATCAGGGTTTTGCCGTGGTCCTCGTTCATCATATTGAGCACCACCATATCATCGGGCACGTCGAATGGATTTTTCTCATTGCACGCCGCAAGTGCCACGAGCGAGAGCGCCAATAGCGATATTTTCTGGAAAACAGCCTTCATTCCTCCCTAAGTATCAGAATTTATACTTAAGGCCAAATGCAGGAATAAAGCGAGTGGCATCGTTCACCAACTGAAGGGTTTGCTCGGTGTAGATGCTCAACTCAGACGAGAGCGAAAACTCTGCACCACAACCCAAGTTCATACCGCAGTTGTTCAAATCGCCTTCTCCGTTCACATAAGCCAAACCCACCATAGGATAGAGGTCGAAGCCGCTGCCGGTTTTCACCACATATTGCAAGTTGATATTCACATTGGTGAAGTGGCCGCAATCGTCGGTTGAGAATGTATAGATAAATTCTGGAGCAATGCGCAAATTTTTAAGCAACTCATATTCAAGTTGGAAGCCCACACCTGAGCCGCCACCCTTTGATGAATAGTTGTAATCCACGCCAAATGCCATATTCGACCCTTTTGCTGTGATATTCGTAGCCGCTGCTATCATAATAGCCAGCATCAAGATAATTTTTTTCATAGTTGTAAATGTTTTGTCAAAATTAATAAATCAGTTCATTTCCCCTGCTTTCTTCGCAAAAGTCAAGAAATGTGTATCACTTAGTCTGAACATCGTTGTTCTCGTCGCTCATCTTGGGCTCGTATTTCTGCAAACGCACCTTCATCTCGTCGAAGCCCTGACCAAACACACTGTTGGTGGGCGCCATCGAAATAAATGCCTGTGGGTCGATGCGCTTGATAATGCGCTGCACCGTCACGCTCTCGTATTTGCGGCACACCACGAGCAGTATTTTCACATCGCGCTTGCTGTACCAGCCTGTGCCATGCACGAGGGTGCAACCACGGTGCGCCTCGTTGTTGATGGCGTTGGCTATGTCGAGCCACTGCTCACTGAATATGAGAAACTGCACGCCCTGCACTCGCCTGCTGATTGCCATGTCGGCAGCCACGGAGTTGATGACAAGGAACACATAACCGAAAAGCGTGGCGTCGATATTGTGAAACAGGAAATACGACGAGGTGATAATGAGCATATCGCAATACAGCATCATGCGGCCAAACGACACATTGCTGTATTTATTCACCATTGCGGCTATCACATCGGTGCCACCACTACTTCCGCCGTGCGAGAACGTGATGCCCAAGCCCACGCCACAGAGCACTGCGCCGATAATGATGTTCATAAACGACTGTTGCTCCACAAATGGCTCTTTGAATATAGGGCAGAGAATACCCAAGAATATACTGAACACGGTGGCACCGAAAATGGTGCGAATCACAAACTGCCGACCCACCACTTTATAAGCAGCCACAAGCAGTATCACATTGATGATATAGTTGGGGATTGCAATATTAATTGTGCGACCCGACGCATAATAAATAATGGTGGCAATACCAGTCACACCACCCGTCACCACATTTTCAGGGATAACGAACGCCGCAAAACTAAAAGCACACAGGAAAAGACCGAACACGATCATCACATAATCTTTCGACTGATTGAGGAGCTGTTGCATTGAGATTTTCATTTCGCAATTAGTTGTTGATGCAGTTTATATACGTTTATATTGGTTTTGCTAAATTAAGAAATAGTTTTGACATAGGCAGATTTTTTCTGATTTTTTTGATGACAAACCGTTCTTTTTTTGCATCTTTGCATCAGTAAACACAATATAATATGATTAAACTCGTAATTAAACTCCTCGTTTCTGCCTTGGCAATATGGCTCACCTCGCAGTTTTTCGACAACGTAGCCTGCGAGCCATGGCATGTGTCTATCGTGGTGGCACTCGTGCTGGGGCTTATCAATGTGTTCATTAAGCCCATCGTGAAAATTCTCTCGTTGCCCATCAACATCTTATCGCTGGGCTTGTTCTCACTGGTTATCAACGGCGCAATGATACTGCTCTGCTCCCATTTCGTTGACGCATTCAACATTCAAGGCTCCAACATGAGCGCACTGGGCACAGCCATCGCTTTCGGCGTGGTGCTCTCCATCATCAACTGGATCCTCAACAAACTCGTCGACTAATCCCCACCCACAGAAAATATCACCCAGAAGGGCTGTCACCAAAAACGACAACGCAATAACGTAGGGACATACCTTCGGTATGTTTCTAATGTGTTGATATAATGCCGTTTTGCTATCGAAACAAACCAAAGGCATATCCCTGCGTTATGATAAACGCAAATTTGAGACGCCCTTTATCAATAATTCACATTCACGCCTTGCTCAACGCCGCTGTTCTTGAGCGAATGTTTCGTCTTTTCTTTCTTCTTGCCATAGTCAAGACGATAGCTGACACCAAACAGCACCATATTCGCACCATTTTTTATGCAAACAGTCGATGCCACAGGGTGAACTTCAGAAATTGAGGTGTCCTCATAGGTTGACCCTCGCCGAGTGAACAGGTTCACACCCGTAAGGGAGAAAAACCAATTCTTATAGCGGTACTGCATTTTCACATAATTCCAGCGTTCGCCAAGAGAAAACGTGCTACCTGAAAAAGACTGTCTCGGTCTAATCTGGTAGTTGACATCTATCGCCCAGCAACCTCCCCACCAAACGCTTGCATTCACTGAACCATAAAGTCGCTCTTTATTATATTTCTTGCCGTGCAAGTCGGGGCGGTGGTTATCATAGCCCAGTTTGGCATATATCGAAAAGTGGTCGTTAAACAGGTTGTCAAGCGTAACAAACCACTCTAAGTTCCACAAATCATCATGCTGGCCGTTGATAGCCTTACTCATAAATTTTTGGTAATAGGGGCTTGACGCATCATTGATATAAGTGTAGTCGTAATAAATAGGGTTGGTAGTGCGGCTATAAGAAAGCCACAACGAGGTATTTAGCTTACGGTAAACATAGCGCACATACAGCCTGTTACGGAAATACTCTGATGGCTTTAAGTTGGGGTTGCCTTGACGCACCGATATATCATCAAGCACCAGAATCAGTTCTGACTGTTGCGAAATCGACGGCATAGAGGGATCATACATAAACAGGTAGTTCGCGCTTACATGGTTGGAGAACATATAGTTCATATTCACGTTGGCCTTGAAGCGCGACGCATTCATCACATAACCATTGTTTTTGTTATGGTCGCTTTGAAAAGCCAAATTCGCGCCAATATTAAATTTATTGAATCGGCCATAAAGCTGGGTATATATCGATAGATGGTTCTGGTCGATTTTGTCGGTAGCCACGGCAGAGTCGTTTGTCTGCAAATTGTCGGTAGAGTTATAGTAGTCCTGTACACCGAAGTTAGTGGTGAATCTGCTACTGAAAGCCTTGGAATACATCACTTCTGCACTTCCTCTCCATGCCTTGTTTTTGGTGATGTTGTCCCAATGTTTATTCAGTTCCTCATCGTCAAACACATCATTTGAGTTTCTGGCGAAGTTGCCCGATGAGTATGCGCCATTGGCAGTAGCTTCAATGCTCTGGCTGTCGTCGATTTGTTTTTTAAAAAACAGGCCAAAGTTCGGAGATGTGTAATCTGACTTACGGTGCAGGAGCCGGCTGTAGTTTTTCGTCACCACACTTTCCATTTCTGTGTTCAACGAATTGTCGTCAGTAACATTGTTATAGAAAGTCACATTTGTGCTGAGGGTCAGTAAGGTGTTGGGATTGTGCATATAGGTGTATTCAAAGCCCAAGTTATGCGTCAAATAGTTGAAGTATGATGGAATGCCCTTACTTTCACGCACAATATCGTTCTCTCTACCAATAAACCGCTCTGTGGTATTGATGTAGCGCTTATCGTAGTCGCGCCAGCTCACCCCATAGTTCAAATCAAACTCTGATTTTTTATAGTGATAATTTACGCCAAGGTTGCCATCCATTTTACCAGTTGTGAATGCTGTATTGTAATCAGCAAGCACATAGCCACCGTCGTTACGGGGCTTCAGAATAAAGTTAATCACTTGCACATTGCCATATCGAATGTCGGGATTGTCATGGTATTCCACCCGAAGCACCTCATCAGGATTGATTGAAAGCACGTGGTTCATATTGGTCGGCTTTCCATTGATTTTAAATACTGGCGTTTTATCGTCCACCTTAACCTCTCTCAGCGACTCATTCACCATCACGCCCGGCATTTTAAACTGAAGTTTGTTCAGCAGCGACAAGCCGTTGTTAGCACGCTCCACTTCGCCTGATGTGGGAATGATAATATATCTGTCGGCTTTTTGTGTTACCGAAAGGGCTGTGACGGTCACCTCGTCAAGGCTCACCGATTTCTGGCTAAGATATACGGAGCCAAGGTCAAGATAAGCGTCAGAGGTACCCACCACATCCATATACACTGGCATAAGCCCCTCTTTTGAAATCTCCAATGAAAGTGTAGAGTCACTCACATTTGCCGACCAGAACTGTCCATTTTGGTCCGACTCAATGCCTACACGCACCACTCCGTCCTTGTTTTTACCTAATATGATAGCTTTCCTGATAGGTTTGCCCGATGCATCAACTATCTTTCCTGTTATCACGTAGCCAAGCATCGGGAAAGGCAATGCCACAATGACAAACGCCACTAAAAATCGCAATAATTGTTTATACATTGTCATCTATCTCCGTTTTAATTGTTCTGTTATTGTTTTGTCAAGCTGCTCACATAGATAAAACTTCGGCCTGAATTTATGCTAAGTTTGCAACCGTCTGAAAGGTTTTATTCCAAATCGGTCATATGACCGATTTGGAATAATTAGTTCTGTGCAACAAAGATATTCAAAATTGTCAACAATTCAAAAAAAAAACAAATTTATGCAAACGCCTTTAGGTTCAGTGGAAAATTTTTGGGGATAGATTATGCATGGTAGGGACGCGATACTTCGAAAGCACAGAAAAACTATAAAATGGTGAATAAAGTAAAGATTTTATTGAGGCTTTTAGCCGTTGGAAACGGCTGATTATGGTTAACTCCATGCAAGCGAATGAAGCTCCG
>OJNW01000507.1_pt1 | contig 26424 bp, 22 predicted proteins | sample 1597951 | NCBI WGS metagenome assembly OJNW01 (sample SAMN01915212, study PRJEB22387) | human gut metagenome | isolation source: stool | host: Homo sapiens | place: USA | reverse complement strand
GCCTCTTCTATCGGCCGAACGAAAGAACGATGATGAGTCTCGGCTGGACCATGGGAGATGACAGGAACATGATCAATGCAGGAATTTCTGTGAAGCTGGGACGCGGTGACGTTTATACCCGTTATTCCAAAGTGGAAATGGCGAACCAGATTAAGGACTTGAAAGAGAAAAATGACAAGATGCAGGCGGAAAATAAAGAGATGAGATCGGAGCTGGATGAATTGAAGGCCCAGGTAGCAGCTCTCGCTGCCAAGAAGTAAGGAACTTCCAAAAAGAAAGGAGCAGGCACTGCTGATGGTGCCTGCTCTTTTTTTCGGTAAAAGTGGAACTCCTGGCAGTGTGTCTGCCAGAACCGTGCGAAAAATCTGTACTCGTAGTGGGAAAAGCGGTAAGAAGATAAAAGCTATCAGCTATAAGCTGTTAGCTGTGAGCTATGTTATAATGAATAAATTATAGGGTGTGTATTGTCTTTGGAGGGGGTATCAGGGTGGCAGAGCTGAATTTACTGCAGGAGAAAATTTTGAGCGACGGGGTGATCCGTCCGGGGAATGTGCTCAAGGTGGACAGTTTTCTGAATCATCAAATCGATGTGCCTTTTATCAGTGAACTGGGGAAGGAATTTAAAAAGCTTTTCGGTGATCGGAAAGTGGACAAGATTCTGACGATCGAAGCGTCGGGGATCGGCATTGCCTGCCTTACGGCGGTGTATTTCGGGGTGCCTGTAGTTTTTGCGAAGAAATCTGCGGGAAGCAATATGGATAAGGAAATGTTTGCTACGGAGGTTATGTCATATACCCATAATCGGAAAAACCATGTGGTGGTATCAAAGAAATATCTGAAACCCGGCGAACATATCCTCATCATGGACGATTTTCTTGCCAATGGCTGCGCCGTGAGCGGGCTTCTTGATCTGGTAAAACAGGCGGGCGGTATCGTAGAAGGCATCGGCATCTGCATCGAAAAAGGTTTCCAGGGCGGCGGCGACGCGCTCCGTGAAGCGGGATATGATGTCCGCTCTCTGGCTGTTATTGAAAAAATGGATGCCGAAACAGGCGTCATTACGTTCCGCTGAGGAGGCCGTAATGAATACAGATCCGATTTATGAAGCGGATGGGAAAATATCTGTCCGCAAAGCGGTGCCTTTCGGTCTCCAGCACGTTCTTGCCATGTTTGTGGCAAATATCGCGCCAATCCTTATCGTGACGGGCGTGGTGAAGATGCCTGCCTCAGAAGCGGGCGCTGTTGTCCAGGCGGCCATGATCATTGCAGGCATCGGCTCCCTGCTCCAGATGTATCCCGTCTTCCGTCTGGGCAGCGGACTTCCTGTCATCATGGGAATCAGCTTTACCTTTGTTTCTGTTTTTTGTGTGATCGGATTGAAATACGGCTACGGCGCTATTCTCGGCGCTGTCCTTATAGGCGGTGTTCTGGAGGGGATCCTCGGCCTTGGCGCGGCATGGTGGCGGAAACTTGTACCGCCCATCGTTTCGGCGACTGTCGTGACGGCTATCGGGTTTTCACTGCTTCCCATCGGGGCGAATTCTTTCGGCGGCGGTTTCGGCCATCCTGAGTTCGGCGATGCCCGGTTCCTTATTGTCGGTACGATTACTTTGGTTTCCTGTCTTATTTTTAATATCCGGGCGAAATCATTCTACAAGCAGTTATCTGTCCTTTTCGGACTTTTTGTGGGATACATTGCGGCATACTTCTACGGCATGGTTGATTTGAGCCGCCTGACGGAAGTATCCCTTGTGTCTCTGCCGGTTTTCATGCCTTATTCTCCGGAATTTCATTATGACGCCATCTTTTCTGTGTTCCTTATTTTCCTGGTGTCTGCCACAGAAACGCTGGGCGACACCTCGGCGCTTGCCGCCATGGGGTTCAATCGGGAGGCGAAAGACAGGGAAATATCCGGTTCCATTGCCGTGGACGGGTTTGTTTCTGCCGCGTCTTCTCTCTTTGGGTGTTTGCCGATTACATCTTTCAGCCAGAATGTGGGGCTTATCGCCATGACCCGTGTGGTAAACAGGAAAGCCATTGCCAGCGGCGCCGTCATTATGGTTCTGGCAGGACTTGTTCCCGCGCTGGGGGTCATTTTGGCGTCACTGCCTGAAGCCGTCCTCGGCGGCTGTACGCTTATGATGTTCGGCTCCATCGTGGTGTCCGGTGTGCAGATGATCAGCCGCTGCGGATATTCACAGAGAAATATGAGTATTGCCGCCCTGTCTCTTTCCATCGGACTGGGATTCACGCAGACACCGCAGATCTTCCGCATATTTCCCGAACTGCTGCGGAGCGTATTCGCAGAGAACTGTGTAGCGGTGGTTTTCATCATGGCGGTTCTTCTGAATCTTGTATTTCCCAAAGGGGAAAAGGAAAAAGCAGCGGCAGGAGCTGCCGAATGAAATACAGGCGCTGACCGGCAATCGGCGCTTTTATTTTGCCATGGTAATGGAAGCATATATTTCCTGCTTTCTGCGTACCCGTTTTTGCATACAACGGTCCGCTCGTCTATTTCTTTATGAGTATTTCCTATACAGTTTAAGGCAAGCTATACATTGTGCTTATAAGGTGTAGACACAGGAATGAATAATGATACAATATACATGGTATTATTTAAATAGGAAGTTTACTTACGATGAAAGGCAAGGAGGATTGTCATGAAAAGATTGAAGAAAGCAGCTTTGGCGGTGGCATGCGCCGCTGTGCTCTGTTCCGTATTTTCCGGCTGCGGCGGAGATAAAAAGGATACTGCCAAGGCCGCTCCCGCAGAGGAAAAGGTGCTCACCGTTTACACGGCGCGCAGCGAAAGCTTAAACAATCTTGTCATTCCCGCTTTTGAAAAAGAAACGGGGATTAAAGTCAATGTCATTGTGGCGGGGACGGGCCCCCTCGTGAAACGTGTGGCGTCTGAAAAGGACAATCCTCAGGGTGACATTCTTTGGGCGGCTGACCAGACGATGCTGGATTCCCAGAAGGAACTTTTTGAGAAATATGTATCTCCGGAAGACGCGAATATGATTGATGCCGCTAAAAATAAGACGGGATATTTTTCTCCCGCGTTTGCCGATCCCACCGTTTTTATCGTTAATAAAAAACTGGCAGGCGATATGAAGATTGCCGGGTTTGACGATCTTCTCAATCCGGCGCTGAAGGGTAAGATTGCCTGCGGCGACCCTGCCAACTCCAGCTCCGCGTTCCAGGTGCTCATGGCGATGCTTTACGCCAAGGGAAAGGATGGAGATCCCATGTCCCCCGAAGCCTGGGCGTATGTGGATAACTTCATTAAGAATGTGGACGGGAAATTCCTGAACAGTTCCGGCGCTGTCCATAAAGGCGCTGCCGACGGCGAGTATACCGTAGGGCTTACCTGGGAAGATCCGGCTGCTACCTATGTGAAGAACGGCGCTGACGTAGAAGTCGTATTCCCGAAAGAGGGAGCTATTTTCCCGGGCGAATCCGTACAGATCATCAAAGGCGCGAAACATATGGAAAATGCGAAGAAATTTGTCGATTTCATGCTTTCCCAGAAGATCCAGGAAGCGGCAGGAAAGACGCTCACCGTCCGTCCGCTCCGCAAGGGTGTGAAGCTTGCTGACTACATGACACCCCAGGACACAATCGCTTTGTTCAAGAATTATGACGAAGGCTGGGTAGCTGCCCATAAGAAAGAAGTCGTGGCGGAATGGAATAAACATCTGGAAAATTCCAGGCAGTAATAAGTAATCAGGTCATCAGAGGGCGTCGGGCATTTCGCCTGACGTTCTTTTTTATAGATGACGCTTGAATCGCGAGGTTATGAGGTTATTATGAGTGTTTCTATCAATATAGACAAAGTAGTGAAGAAGTACGGAGATACGGTGGTGGTGAACGGCCTGTCCGTGGATATTATGCCGGGTGAATTTTTCACCCTTTTAGGGCCGTCGGGCTGCGGTAAAACGACACTGCTCCGTATGATTATCGGATTCAATTCCATCGAAGGCGGTACTATTTCCGTCGACGGGAATGTCATCAACGATGTGGCGACAGATAAAAGAAATATGGGCATGGTCTTCCAGAATTACGCCATTTTCCCCCATATGTCGGTGAAAGACAATGTGGCTTTCGGCCTGCGGATGCGGAAAGTGCCTGAAAAGGAAATCGAAGAGCGGGTGGATAAAATCCTCAAGATCGTGAAGATCGACCACCTGAAAGACCGTATGCCCACAGCGCTTTCCGGCGGGCAGCAGCAGCGTGTCGCCCTTGCGCGGGCGATCGTCATCCGGCCGCAGGTACTTCTGATGGATGAACCGCTGTCCAATCTGGACGCGAAACTCCGTATCGAAATGAGGAATGCCATCAAGCAGATCCAGCGCCGGGTGGATATAACCACGGTGTATGTCACCCACGACCAGGAAGAGGCGCTGGCGGTGTCCGACCGTATCGCCGTCATGAATGGCGGGGTTATCTGCCAGATCGGCAGACCGGCGGATATTTATAAAAGGCCGAAGAACGTTTTCGTTTCGACTTTCATCGGGCTCTCCAACCTGCTGGACGGACATATCGTGAAAAAAGGAGATAAGACAAGCATTTCCTTTAAAGAAAATGAAGACTGGCTTGTAGACATGGATAACTTATCAGGCAGCGTGGAGGACGGAGAAGAAGTCATCATTTCCGTCCGTCCGGAAGAATTTGATATGGAACCCGGCATGAAAGAGGGGATCCACGGCGTGATCCGTTCTTCTGTCTTCCTCGGTCTTACCACCCATTACTTCATCACCACTGACGGAGGGCAGGAATTGGAGATTCTCCAGACCCAGGAAGGCCACGATATTCTTCCCGACGGCAGCGCCGTCACGCTCACCGTCAAAGCCGGGCGGATCAATGTCTTCCGCCGGGCAACGGAAGAAACATTGATCAGAGAGGAAGGACTATGAAAAAGAATCTGACTGTCTGGAACCTTTTCAGTGTCGTCATTCTTGCGGCTTTCGCCCTTTTCATCATGTATCCCATATTCCTCATTCTGTACCGGAGTGTCATTCATGGGGATACAGGGGTGCTCACGCTTCAGAATTTCGCCCATTTCTTCGCCAAAAAATTCTACTGGGGAACGATGGTAAACTCGCTGAAAGTGACTGTCGTTTCCACGATTTTATCGGCGGCTCTCGGCCTTCCGCTGGCATACCTCATGAGGAGCGTGAAAATAAAAGGAAGCAGTTTCCTGAATATCCTCATCGTTATCTCCTATCTGTCGCCGCCTTTCATCGGGGCATACGCGTGGATACAGATGCTCGGGCGGCAGGGCGTCATCACCCAGTTCCTGAACGACACCTTCGGACTCCATTATGGCGGTGTGTACGGCTTTGCCGGCATTGTCCTCGTCTTTACGCTCCAGTCGTTTCCCCTCGTTTACATTTACGTATCGGGAGCGCTGAAAAATCTGGACAACTCTTTGAATGAAGCGGCGGAAAGCCTGGGGTGCAGCCGCATGGGGCGCATTTGGAAAATCATCGTGCCTCTTGTCATGCCCACACTCCTTGCCAGCTCCATGCTCGTTTTCATGCGTGTCTTTGCTGACTTCGGCACGCCCATGCTCATCGGTGAGGGATACAAGACACTCCCCGTCCTTATTTACAACCAGTTCATGGGAGAAGTATCGGGCGATGACGGCTTCGCGGCAGCCATCTGCTGCATCGTGATCGGGCTCACCATCGTCATGTTCTTCGTCCAGCGTTTTCTTGCGGGAAGAAATACCTACGCCATGACCGCTCTGAAACCCATGGCGGCGGAATCACTCGGCGGTCTGCGGAATATCCTTGCCCATCTGGCAGTCTACATGGTTGTGGGACTGGCGATCCTTCCCCAGTTCGTCGTCGTGTACACCTCTTTCCTTGCTACAAACGGAGGGCAGGTATTCACCGGCGGCTTCGCTCTTCAGAGTTATGATGCGACACTCTTTGCCAAGGACAATGACGTCATCTGGCATACCTATTTCCTGGGACTTTGCGCCATCGCTGCCATCCTCGTCTTAGGTGTCCTTATCGCCTACCTTTCCGTGCGGAAAAGAAATACACTGAACAGCATTCTTGACGTCATGACGATGTTCCCCTTCATCATTCCCGGCTCCGTCCTCGGTATCGCTTTCGTCTTTGCTTTCAATAAATCGCCGATTATTCTTACCGGAACGGCTCTGATCATGATTATTTCTTTCGCGGTGCGGAGAATGCCCTATACCGTCCGTTCCTCCACAGCCATTTTGGGAAATATCAGTCCCAGCATCGAAGAAGCGGCCATTTCCCTGGGTGCCTCCGATATGACGACATTCCGTAAAATCACGGTTCCCATGATGATGCCCGGCGTTCTTTCCGGTGCCATCATGAGCTGGGTCACCATCATCAGCGAGCTGTCGTCATCCATCATCCTGTATACGAACAGCACACAGACACTCACCGTGTCCATCTACACGGAAGTCATCCGCGGCAACTACGGGAACGCCTCCGCGTATGCCACCATTCTCACGGTGACATCCATCCTGTCGCTGCTCCTTTTCTATAAAGTGACAGGCCGGCGCGACGTGTCAGTGTAAAGCGGGAGAATTTTATAAATAAAAAGTCAGAAGTTTATAATTCCGGAAACATGGCATAGTCGTTAAATGCGGCTATGCCAATTCTTATTTGCAGAAAAAGCATGAGTAAGGGGCTGTGATATAACGCGGAAATGTTTTATTACAGCCTTTTATGATCGTCTGCCGATAAAAATGGAATTCATGATAAGATGTCATTCGGAGTGAAGGATCTATGACCCGGATGACGCCTTACCGCTTTTCCCCATTACGGTCATAGATCCTTCGCGTTTGCTCAGGATGACGCTTAACGTCTTATACAAGGATCATGGGAGCCGGCCGCCGGAAGGAGCTTGCTGGCGTACGCAGTGCGATTGAGGATACTCGCTTGTCGTAATGATTTAACCGTAAAAGAATTATTAGCTTATAGCTAATAGCCAACAGCCAACAGATGACAGCTAACAGCCAACAAATGACAGCTGACAGCTGACAGCTTTTATCTTCTTACGGTTTTCCTCACCACGGTAACAGATCCTTCACGTCCGCTTATGATGACGATTAACGTTTCCCTCATTACAACAGCAAATCCTTTGCTGTTGTTTCGTATGACACCTAACGGAAATCATATGCTTCGGCTTTTAACTTACAACTAACAGCTGACAGCTCACAGCTAACGGCTAACAGTTTACAGTTTACAGCTTACAGCTCACAGCTAACGGCTAACAGCTAATAGCTATTACCCTTTTTGCCGGCCGCTCCTGTCATCTGATATCTGATTTGTTTGTAGATGGCGATGGCTTTTTCAAATTCCGCTTTTACAGCGGCAGGCAGGTTTTGGGACACGGTTTCGCTTTTCGACATCTTTTCCAAATCCCTGTCGGCACAGATGCTTTCCGCCGGCAGGTCCGCTTCTTTGGCAAGCCGCGCTCTTACTTTTTCCAGATAGAGGAAAAACGCTCTTGTTTCTATGTCTATGGACGCCGTCTGTCCGGCCTGAATCGTTTCCTTTCGTACCGCTGTGATTTTCCCTTTCCGTCCGCGGACGGGTTTTGCCGTTTTGGGAATGATATGTTCTCTTTTTTCCGGCACTTTACTTTCTGTTTTTGGAGAAATACGGCTCCGTTCCGGATGGAGGGCCTGTAAAAAGACTTCCGCGTATTTGTCCGCTTTTTTCGGGCCGATGCCTTTCACACCGCGGAATTCTTCTTCGGTTGCAGGGCGGGTTTCTGCGATCCTCCGGAGGACTGTATCGGAAAGAATTTGTGATGTCGACAGATTTTCTTTTTTGGCCAAAGAGCGGCGGAGCCGTTCGAGTCTCTCATATATGTTTTTTTCTTCTTTTTTGTCTTTTCCCCTTATTTCTTCCGCTCCGCTGAATTCTCCAAGTGCCGCAAGGAAACGTTCTCCATACTTCTTTAATTTGAAAGCGCCGATGCCGTGGACTTCCGCCATTTCTTCTTCTGTCCGCGGGAGGCGGGACACCATATCTTCCAGGGTGGCATCGGAGAATACGACAAAAGGCGGGACGTGTTCTTCCCGGGCAATGGCAAGTCGGAGTCCGCGAAGTTTTTCAAAGATACCGCTTTTTGTTTCTGAAAGGATGGCTTTCTTTTCTACCGCCACAGACGCCATGACGTCTTCCGCACCGAAAGCAAAACCCAGTACCGGCGCTTTTCTTTCGAGAACAATTTCCGCTTTTTCCGTAAGATGCAGCAGGGGAGATTCGCCGCCGTCACGTTTGAGGTAACCGTCAGCGATGAGGAAATGGATGGCGGTTCTCAAATGTTTGATTTTCGCGAAGGACAGTCTGCCGTAGGTAGGAAGGCTGTCCAGGTTCCGTTCCCTGATCATTTTCGTGCGGCTTCCTTTAAGGATATCCGCCACCACGCCGGCGCCGTATCGTTCCTTGAGAGATCTGACGGTTCGGAAAATGAGAACCGCCTCGTCGGTGATGTCCACCTTTCCTCTTCCGCTTTCACAGTTCCCGCAGCGGCCGCAGGTCTCATCAGCAGTCTCGCCGAAGTAATTTAAGATGTAATTCCGCAGGCAGCCTGTGGTGCTGCAATAGCCGTCCATGGCATAAAGGCGGTCATAGTCCATCCGTTTCTGGCCGTCCGTCTGGTTTCCCGATTCGATGAGGTAGCGCTGTATGCCCGCGTCCTGCCCGCTGTAAAGGAGGATGCATTCCGCTTTCGCGCCGTCACGTCCTGCCCGCCCCGCTTCCTGATAATAGGTTTCCATGCTTTTGGGCATCTGGTAGTGGAGGACGTAGCGCACGTTGCTCTTATCGATACCCATGCCGAAAGCGTTTGTCGCCACCATGACATGGATGCGGTCGAAGGAAAAATCTTCCTGCCCTTTCTTCCGCGCGCCATCTTCCATGCCTGCATGGTACCGCCCCGCTTTTATTTTCCGGCTTGCGAGCATTTCATAAATTTCGTCCACTGCTTTCCTGGTGGCGCAGTAAATGATGCCGCTTTCTTTTCCGTGGTTCTGCACATAGCGGAGAATGAAATCTTTCCGGTCCGCGCCGTGGATGACACGGAAGGACAGGTTCGGCCGGTCCAGTCCCGTACGGAAAACGGCTGCTTTCCCCAGGCCGAGGCTCCGTTTCATATCTTCTTCCACCAAAGAGGTCGCCGTAGCGGTGAAAGCGGTGACTACGGGCTTCACGGGAAGCGTGTCGATAAAAGTTTTTATTTTCCGGTAACTTGGACGGAAATCATGGCCCCACTGGGAAACGCAGTGTGCTTCGTCAATGACGACCATGGACAGGGGTACTTTGGACAGGCAGTCGGTGAAATAGGTGGGTTCCAGTTTTTCCGGCGCCATGTAAAGCAGCTTCAGACGCCCCCGGAACAAATCGCGGAGCCGCTCGATAGATTCGTCAAAAGGCACGGTGGAGTTTACATAGGACGCGGAAATCCCCTGCTCTGCAAGCGCTTCCACCTGGTCTTTCATGAGAGAAATCAAAGGAGAAATAATGATCGTACCGTGGGGAAAGAGGAGGGCGGGAATCTGGAAGCAGACCGACTTTCCCGCGCCGGTGGGCATGACAGCCAGCACATCCCTGCCCGACAGAATGGTTTTGATGACATCTTCCTGCATAGGCCGGAATGTATCATAACCGAAATATTTTTTTAAAAGTTCCGCCGGTTCCATCGTTTCCTCCTTTCTTCAAACACTTTTCTATTATACCAGTTATTTCCCCCAAAGCGGCAAAATAAAAAGGACCGCAGCGGTCCCTTTGTTTCTTTATTTCAAAGCATATCTTTCTTCCACAGCACCAGCGCCGATACGAGGGTCAGCACGAGACCGAGAAGGGTGACCGCAGCAAATCCGATCTCGCTTGATTCCCACGGCACGGGCACATTAATACCCCAAAGGCTGAATATCAAAGTGGGCACGGCAAGAAGGATCGTCACCGAGGTGAGGAATTTCATAATCTGCGACAGACGGTTGGAAATAATCGAGGAGAAGGAGTCCATCATGGACATCAGGATGTTCGTGTAAATTTCCACCATTTCCAAAGCCTGCTTATTTTCAATGATGACGTCTTCCAGAAGATCCTCATCTTCTTCGTACATTTTCAGGAGTGTATGGATGGGGCTGTTGCGAAGACGCATGAGGCGCTCCATGACGTTTTCATTCGCATGAAGGGCGAAGTTGAAGTAGGTCAGAGATTTCTGCAGTTCCAGCATACGGAAGAGTTCTTTGTTCTGCAAAGATTTCCGCACCTGCGTTTCGATGCCGTCCGTCTTTTTATAAATCTGCTGCAGGAAGTACAGGAAGGACGACGATGCGGTAGACAGTATCTGGAAAAGGAATCTTGTCTTTTTATAGGTTTGGAAAGAGGCGTAATTATTATTTATAAACTTCTGGATCACCGTATTATTTTCAAGACACACGGTAACGAATACCTTGTCTGTAATAAAAATCCCCAGCGGCAGCGCATCGTAAGCATCTGTTTCAAGGACGACAGGCGTATTTACAACGACAAAAATAAAATCATCTTCCAATTCCACGTGGGAACGTTCTTCACGGTCAAGAGCGGTCTGGAGGGAATCGACGGGGATGCCGGTAAGGGCATTCAGCTTTTCCAGCTCCGCCGCATCGGGAGCCGCGCAATTGATCCACGACCCTTTTTCCATTTCCTCAAAAGCGACGGGACAAAGTCTGTGGTTTTCATCATGTTTATAAGCGGTAAGCATCGGACTCCCTCCTTTCCATATAAAAGGAAATACCGTCTCCCACTGTATTTCCATAATAATCCTACCCTCTAATATAGTGATAAAGGGGAAATATGTCAATCAGAAAGTAAGGAACTCTTTTCATCCATCATAAAAGCGCACAGGTCCCGCCCGCACGCTTTTACCTTTCCTTTCAAATTTCTTTTAGGCCTGTTCTTTCTTTCCGGTCACCAGCATCTGGACGATACCAACAGCAAATCCCACCGCAAAGAAACAGATCCAGCCCATGCTGTATTCCGCCAGCGGAAGAGCCGCGAGCATCGGTTCCATGGCGCCCAGCTTCAGACCGAACCCGTGAAGCCCGTCACAAAGAGCGGGCACAGCGGTAAAAAGCGTCGTCCATACATATACGCAGCGGCGGCCGTTAAAGAAATTATGCAGGAACGCCAGCGCAATGAGGGAAATGGACATGGGATACAGGAAAAGCAGTACGGGAACAGCATTCTTGATGATCGTCGTCAGGCCGAAGAGCGCCACGAAGAAGCAGACAACGACCATGACGGTAACAAAGGTTTTTGAAGAGATTTTCGGCAGGAGCAGGTTAAAATAGGCCGCGCAGGAAGCCGCCAAACCGACACTGGTGGTCAGGCAGGCAAAGATAACGATCACTCCCAGAATGCCTCCGCCGGCGGCCCCAAAGTAGTGGAGCGCCGTTTTTACGAGAACAGGAGCGCCGTTTTCCTGCACACCGATGAGGGATACGGAACTGGCGCCGATATAGCAGAGCGCCGCATAAATAACCGCCATGAAAAATGTGGAAATCAGACCGGACCGGAGCGTGTCTTTCGTAATCTGCGCTTCGGAAACCGCGCCGTACATCTTGACCGATTCCACCACGATAATGCCGAAAACAAGAGCGGCAAGGCCGTCCATCGTATTATATCCGTCAACGATCCCCTGCCCGAAAGCTTTCACACCGGTGTCATAAGCAGCTGCCGGTGCCTGCCAGCTTCCCATGGGCGAGGCAACGGCGCTGATAATCAAAAGGAAAAGGAATACCAGAAGGACGGGAGTCATGAACTTGCCGACCCGGGCCACCAGTTTGGACGGTGAAATCGCAAGCCACCAGGTAATGATAAAAAATACCGCCGCAAAAACATACAGCCCTACGCTCCGCATTTCAGCAGGCAGGTACTGCGCCACAGCAATCTCATAAGCCACCGTCGCCGTACGGGGAGCCGCAAAAAACGGCCCGATGGTCAGGTACAGCGCCGTGCAGAAGAAAATGCTGTACGCCGGATGAATACGCCCCGCCAGTTCACGAAGATTTACCCCGGAATAACAAATAGCAAGAACACCCAAAAGCGGAAGCCCTACGCCTGTCATCAAAAAGCCGATGGTCGCGGGAATCGTATTTACCCCCGCATTCTGACCCATAAAGACCGGAAAAATCAAATTTCCCGCCCCAAAAAATAATGCGAACAGCATGAGCCCGATCGCGATAAATGCGTTGTTCGTCTTTTCCCCCATAAAAATCTTCCTTTCTGCTATACTCCAAAACACCCGGGAATTGCAACCGCTCCCTCAAGTAGATATGCACTTTGTGTGCTATGTACGCAACATTATATCACACTTTCTGCTAATTATTAACCACTTTTTCAATATTTCCCCCTCTGCCTTTCGACGGCCGCTCTTCCGTAAGAGACATGCTTTTCCTTGACCGTCCTGTTTTTCAAGATTATGATAAACATATATTATATAAGGAATAATAAAGGAGAATCCCCATGAGCATAAAAGAAGAAGCGGCAAAAATGAAACTGGCATCGCCCCTTATGGCATCCGCATCCGCAGAAAAAAGAAATTCCGCGCTCCTTCACATGATTGAAAATCTGGAAGCAGGAAAAGAAAAAATATTTGCTGCCAACGGGATCGATCTTGCTGCGGCAAAAGCATCCGGACTTCCTCCTGCCGTCATGAAACGGCTGGCATTTGATGAAGGGAAACTGGCGGACAGCATCAGCGGCATCCGGCAGCTCATTTCCCTTCCCGATCCCGTGGGAAAAGTCACTCTTGCCCGCCAGCTTGATGAAGGGCTCCGCCTTTACCGCGTCACCTGTCCCATCGGCGTCATCGCCATGATCTTTGAAGCGCGCCCCGACGCCATGATCCAGATTTCCTCCCTCGCGGTGAAAAGCGGAAACTGCGCTATCCTGAAGGGTGGAAAAGAGACGAAAGAAACGAACCGCGTCCTTTTTTCCCTCCTCCATGAAGCCGCCACCGACGCGGATCTTCCATCTGAAGCCTTGTTCCAAGCAGAACAGCACAGCGAAATAGATGAGCTCCTCACCTGCCGCGAATCGGTAGACCTCATCATTCCGCGGGGCTCGAACGCTTTTGTCCAGCACATCATGAGCCGTACAAGCATCCCCGTCATGGGGCATGCCGACGGTATCTGCCACATCTATGTGGACAAAGATTATGATATGGCAAAAGCCATCCCCATCGTCATTGACGCGAAGACCCAGTACACCGCCGCGTGCAATGCCGCAGAAACACTTCTCGTCCACCGGGATATCGCCAAAGACTTTCTGCCCGTACTGGAAAAAGCCGCCGGAGAAAAACACATCCGTCTCCGCGGCACAAAAGAAGCAGGAGAAATTATCCCCTTAGATATCATCGAAGACGATGACTTTCGCCATGAATACCTCGATCTCGTCCTTGCTGTGAAAATTGTCTCCGGCGTGGATGAAGCCGTCAATCACATCAACAGGTACGGCTCCCATCACACCGATGCCATCATCACGGAAAATATCAATACCGCCGCGCGGTTCATGCAGCTTGTCGACTCGGCTGGTGTTTACCAGAACGCGTCCACCCGCTTTGCCGACGGGTTCCGGTACGGCTTCGGCGCGGAAGTGGGCATTTCTACAGGCAAGCTCCATGCCAGGGGTCCCGTCGGATTGGAAGGGCTCCTGTCATACAAGTACAAGCTTTTCGGCAAAGGCCATATCGTTGAAGACTATGCCTGCCATAAAAAAGATTTCCATTTCAAAGAATTGTAACTTTGGGTGAGGTCTTCATGATCGACTTTTTCCACCGGCACCAATCCGCTTTACGGCGGCTTTCCTTCCTGCTGCTTGCCGCCGTCCTGGGTCTTCTCCTCATCGCCCAGATCGCCGCCTTTGCGGCAGCCCGCATTTTCAGCTATGCCATGAACAGGCAGCACATGCTCCGGGGGTACATTTCCGTTGAAAAAATATCCGCCGATATCGCAGGCTATGTTTCCTTTGAAAACCTCCTCTGGACAGATGACCACGGCGTCCCCATCCTCTTTGTACCTGACGGGAAAATAAAAGTGCGCCCGGAAGATATACTTCGGGGTAAACTGCGGGCCACCGCCATTTCCGAGATACGGCTCCACAATGCTTCCGCAGCGCTCCAATTTGACAAGAATATGAATGTCGACCTTATCAATAAAACGGCCGCTGAATCCGAACCGGCAGAGGAACGCACAAAAACTCTCCACGAGAAAATCGCCAACTTCAAACGGAACGGACAGAAAATGAAAATGAATATCCACTTGGAAAACTGCCAGCTGGAAGCTTTCTATGAAAACAGGCACTTCCTTTTTTCCCATGTGGACATGCACCTGAATATCGACACCGATGATTCCCTTTTTATCGACCTGTCCTCCGGCAAATTCGGCGGCACCGCCATCGGCGACAGCGTGAAGATTTACGGCGATATTGACATGAAGAGCGACGAACACACCATCGCCATGAATGTGTCTTTTTATGGCGTCGATCCGGCATCTCTGGGACTGGGAAACAATATTCACGACAAGCTTACCCTCACCGCCGAGGCGGGCGGCCCCGTCGCTTCCCCGAAAGCGGAAGGGAAAATCACCATGGAGCAGCTCCATATCCCTGCCCTTTCTTTCTCCCATCTGGACGGCCATGTTTTCTACCACCATGGGAAAATGAAATTCACCGATGTCACGGGACGTGTCTACGGCGGCACAGTCAAAGCATCGGGAAACTATGACATAGACACAAGGGCCTACAACATCCACCTGGCAGGCAAAAAACTGGATTCCCGCTATCCCGCGAAAGACGCTGCCATTTTCTGCTACGTCGATTTAGAAGGCGACATCCGCTGTGACGGAAATCCGAAAGAGATCATCTCCGAAGGCACCTTTACCTCCGGCAGCGGTCATTACAAACTGATCCCTTTCAAAAAGATACAGGGTGCTTTCCACAACAGAGGAAAAGAGCTGGACTTCTATGACGTATCCATAGAGACCGCCCTCGGCACCTTTTCCACCGACGCTTTCCACATCAGGAACGGCAAACTCCAGCTGGGCGACATCACCCTCACCAATGACAGGGGGGAGGAAACCGATGTAAAAGGCGCCATGGAGCATGCGGAAAACACTTTCCGGCAAATAGGACAGGATATAAAGGAAATAAAAGAACAGATCAGCGGATTGAAACCGTAAGGGCGGTTTCCTCTTTCCCGCTCTTTTCCGTTTTACGCGCCGAGGCAAAGCGAGCCGCTTATTTTCACGGCAAAACGCTGAAAGAATTCTTTGCCACTCAATACCGCACCTGCGTAACCGCCATAAAAGTTCGCCCATAATAAAAGCTCCTGCAAGAAAGATTTTCCTTCTTACAGGAGCTTTTATTCTTTTACGCTTCGCCTATGATCGGTTTCTTTTCCGCCACACCCACTTTTCTCGGATAGGTTTTGGGAGACGGCGCGGTTTTCCTGAAGTAGAGAATCGTCCTTTTTTCCCCCGTAGGGAGCTCCAGCTCTTTTCGCTCCATGAGCTCCGCATTCAATTCCTTCAGAATCTTTCCCGACTGCCTGAGTTCCTCATCAGCACCAGGCCCTTTCATTGCCGCGAAAACACCGCCTTCTTTCACAAAGGGGACACCCCATTCAGCTATGATGGGAAGCATTTTTACCGCTCTTGCCGTCACCATATCAAAGGTTTCCCTTGTCTTCCTCCGCCGTCCGCCTTCTTCGGCGCGAATATGGAGAATCTTTATATTTTTAATCCCCAGCTTTGCCGCGGCATTCTCTATAAATACAAGTTTCTTTAAGACAGAATCCACCAGCACGACCTGCATATCCGGCCGCAGGATGGCCAGCGGAATTCCCGGAAACCCGGCACCTGTCCCCAAATCCAGCATACGCCCGTTCTTCGGAAAATATTTCTCCTCATACACGGTCAGCGAATCATAAATATTTTTGACCAGGCTTTCTTCTGCATCTTTGATTCCCGTTAAATTCATTTTCCTGCTCATGGCAATCACCATGGCATTGTATTCTGCCATTTTTCTTACAGCGTCCTCATCTGCTGCCAGGCCGAGCGTTTCCACTATTTCCCTGACGGTCATCATGTCTCCCTTGTGCGGCATACATCTCAAAAATAATTATTTTTTATCAGTATAACAGATTTCACGAAAAGAAAGCCATCCGCTGCTTTCCCATGCATAAAAAAAGAGACATGGGGAAAGCGGATGCTCCCTGTCTCTTCTTTCAGACAATTACTGTTTCTTCCTTTTCAGGAAAAAACCGCCTGCCGTCAGCGCGATGCCGATCCCTGCAAGAAAATTCCCTGCCATATGGATCATAAGCTCCCTTTGGTTATTGCCTGAAATAGCGGCGGCAGCTTCCTGCGCATTTTTTGCATTTCTGGCAATTTCCAAATTGGCAGCGCTTTGATCCGGATTAAACAGCAGGATACAAACCCCTACCACCAGTAGTACAATCCCTACAATCAGCATGTTTTTTGGATTACGCATAATACCCTCCTTTTAATTTTTTATCATTATACCACACTCACGCTTCATGTCATAAAGTTTTTTAAGAACCTGATAAGAAAACTAATAAATTTTAAAATAGCTTTCTTCTGCCCTTTAATGATATAATGAAACCGTTTGTGGGAGATCATACTATAGAAACGATTTTATTTACAACAGGAGGCGATTTTAGTGGATTACACCCCCCATCTGACAAAACGAATCGGTTTATTTTTATTGGTACTGGCAGCGGCGATCATGATGCTGACAGGCTGCGGCGGAGGCGGCTCCTCTTCCGGCGGCGGAAAAGAGACATCTGCAAAGCCGACAAGCCAGCTGGAAAAAATCAGCAGCTATGTAAAAGCCACCAACGGTTTCAACGGCCATAATGTAAGATTTGCCTTTGCCATCGATAAAGTCCTGGCGAAGATGAAAGCCGGTGAGGATCTGGACTTTGCCAGCTTCCCCGCTTATGACAGCCTGAAAGAAAACCTGACAGAAGCCCAAAAGGAAAGCAGCGGTTTCTCCGATATTGATGAAAGTACGACAGCCGTACTTAAGGTATTGGATGAAATGGTGCCCCTGACCGGCAAGATGGAATCTTACTATAAATCCAAGGAATATACCACGGACGGCAATCAGAAAGGCCGCGAAATGGTCGCCTCTTATCTGAAACTCTATGACCAGTTCAACGAGGAATACGGCAAACTGGACAGTGCCATCAGCCGGCACAATTCCGAACTCCGCGACCTTCTGATAGAAGAAATGAAAAAGGACAACAAAGTCATGGCAGCCACTTATATGGAAATCGGCCGCGACATGAGACGGGCTCTGGAAGCTATCGATCCGGAAGATCCTGCCAAGACAGATAAGGCGCAGATAGAAAAACTGCTGGGACAGGTAAAGGAAAATATGGAAAAACTCAAACCGGCAGAAGATGTCTCCGGTGTAAAATCTTTCAAAAGCTCTGCTGAACGCGCCATCGGAAGGATCCGTACCTATCTGGCAGGGGGCGGCGGCAATGACGCCTTCAATGATATGGTAGAAGCCTACAACGATTTCATCCGTGACAGTAACAGAATAGACACAAGCGAACTGGATAATAAAAAGAAATAAGAAAAAAGATTCTCCCAGCAAAAAATCCCCTTTTCTCAAAGAAGGGGATTTTTGCTTCCTTATTTACATGCTCATCAGCCGGTCAAAAACAGGAATACCGGATCAAAGCCCCGACAGTCCCCAGCCATAAAACAGCCATAATAACCTTAGCCCACAGATGTATATACAAAGGGCCGTCATGCCGGCGGAAATAAAGCAAATGGATGATCCAATAGATAAACAAAAAACAAAAGAAAGCACTGCTGAATCTAAACATATAAACGGCTCTGCCGGTGCCGCTCATCATCAATGTAACAGATGCAAAAATAATAAAGACGGAAAATGCGGTCATCAAACTCCCGATCCCATATAGCTGCCACTTTTCTCCTCTTTTCCAGGGTCTTTCTTTGAAAGGCATGTACCGCATATTCCCTCTGAGAAGATATTTATACTTTCGGTTTTTCTTATCCCACGTGCCCAGCCCTATAAGCAGGGAAGGAAGAATACAAAGCCAAAAGCCGAGCCCGAAAAAAGTGACAGCTTCTTCCGCCAGCTGATCCATCCGCACCGTAGACCATATATCCGGATTGATTGCCGTCAGCATCAGGGGAATAACGATAATCCCAAAAAGGAACCAGTAGGCGAGATACCGCAGGCAGCCGGCCGCGCCCCTGTATTTCTCCCAATTTTTTATAAATTCTTTCTCCGTTTCCATAAATCCTAACATGATCATCCCGTATCCTTTCATATTTTCACAATCAACTTTCCATGAAGCAGTACGCGGCTTTCCCCGTCAGAAAGGTTCCTATTCACCTGAAAGCTGACTTTCCTTTTCCCGCATCCGGTTTCCGCCTGCCGTTTTTATTTCCGCCGCCTGTCATAATGTTTGAAATGATCGCGTTTTATTATGTAAAATACAAAATACATCAGCGCAATGGAAAGCAGTCCGGATTCCCAGCCTATGGAGGCAAAACTCTCTTCAAGAACGATCCGGCATTCCTCCATGCTGTGCCCGTCCAGCATATAATTGAAGCACAGCAGCCCTAAAAGAGCCATAACTGTATTTATGGATACAGCCCCCATCATTTGTACTTTTTCTTTCCAAGCCGCATTTTTCCCACCTTTTTCAAAAAAGCGGAGAAGAAAGATGGAATACACGGCAGGCACAATGATCAGAAGAAACCCGGCACCCCGATAAGTATGGGTGCGGCCGCTCCATAGCGCTTCCTGTAAAACAGTCCTGACAACCATGCTTTCCCGGCTTGCCAGAAAAACACCTGCCAGGATTCCATAGGCCAGCACCAGTCCCAACATGTACGACAAGACTCTGCTTTCCAATGTATCCAGGTACAGTCTTTTAAAGGCAAACAGCACCAGGCCATACATCAGAAGCCCGCTGTAAAATATCCATGAAGCCGTTTCTCCATCCATGCCCTTTCCTCTTTCTAATAAAATAAATTTCCGCCGCAGGACGAGACGTTTTACCCATTTACAGCAGCACTTCCCCGCTACCGTTTACGGCTGACCTTCAGTTTCTCATCCCAATCCTAAAATTTTTTCCGCCGCTTCCTGCAAATTATTATACACTTCTATCTGCCGCCTGTGTTCTTCCCAGGGCGGGAGCAGGTCAGGAATCATGACAGCTTTCATTCCCGCGCGCAATGCGCCTTCGATGCCGTGGGGGCTGTCTTCAAAAACGGTACATTCTCCCGGAGGAATACCGATCCGCTTCGCCGCCAGAAGAAATATATCAGGCGCCGGTTTCCCTCTTTCCACTTCATCACCGCTCACAAGGGCGTCAAAACAGTTTTCCATTCCTGCGTTTTCCAGATTATTTTTTATCTGCCGGAGCGGACTGCTGCTGGCTACTGCGGTTTTGATGCCAAGCATGCGGCAGCGTCCGAGTATTTCCACCGCTCCCGTTTTGACAGGTACATCCTTTGCCAGATGGCGCAGAACCCTTTCTTTGCAGTCTTTCTGAATTTCTCCGCCGTCCTCCGTGTGGTAGTATTTTTCCAAAATGCGGTTCATCATTTCCCCGCTCGTCCCCGTGATTTCCGTGATAAAACTGTCTGCAAGGACAATCCCCCGCTCTGCCGCAATGGCTCTCCAGTAATTTTGAAAAATCCGTTCCGTATCAAACAGAAGCCCGTCCATGTCGAAAATGCAGCCGCTTACCATAATTTCCACCCTCTTCCGCTTGTCTCCAGCATACCACATTCCGTGCTTTTCACCATAAAAACCGTGACAGTTACCCGCCACGGTTCTTATGAATGTTGGAAATCATTTTATGACGGTCACGCGGCCCTGTTCTTTTTCATACTTTGCAGGAACTGTTCCTTTCAATTCCTCTTTAAGATAGTTTTCCACCGCTTCCGTATCCACATAACCGATGGCCTGGATGTCCACAGCCCCCGGTTCCGTCAGTTTCCCGTAAGCGTCTCCGCCGCGGCAGATGAATTCTGTCGTAACAAGAGTGTAAACTTTATCCACATCGAATGGTTTCCCGCCGATTTCATGGATAGTGACGCGGCTTCCCGGTTTGGCAGGCGCAAAATAGGTGGAATTTTCATACTGCTTCCCGTTTTCATAAGGCACTTTTGTATTCACAGTGTAGCGGATTCCCGACACCTGGGGAAAAGCGCCGATCTGGGACGGAAGGGAACAGGTGGCAGCTTCTATGATTTCCAGAAGCGTTTCGCCCTTAATTTTCATCACATAAAGCTGATTATTGTAAGGAAGCACACCGGAAATATTTCCTACGGTGATATTTCCTTTTTCAATAGACTGGCGCAGGCTGCCGCCATTGAACAGACAGCCGTCCACGCTGACGCCTGAAGCTGCCATTGCCTGCTGCGCCTGCCAAAGGTACGCATCCGCCACGAAGTCTCCCAGGTTCGTTTCATCCGTACGCACACCGGGGTCGCGGCTGCCATTCAAAAGCAACGGCGTTTCCCCCAGCTTCAACGCCATCGCGTCATCCACTTCCCGCTGTGTCTTGTCTACCAGTTCTTTGACGACAGGATCTTCTTCATTAAAATCGCCATACTTACAGAAATTCTCCGTCCATTTATTATCCATGTGGGTAATGACGCCGATATTTTTCGTATAGTGTCCTGTCTCTGCAAGCAGCGCCCCATTGATATATTTATTTTTTGCCGTATGATCATGTCCGTCGATAAAAATATCAATGCCGTTTACATTCATGAGAATATCATCAGAACGGTGCCCCCTATTGGCATCTTCACTGCCCAGATGTCCAACTGCCACAATGAGGTCGCATTTATCCTCTTCTTTTAATTTCTTCACCAGATTCTGTGTAACGGCAATCGTCGCCTTATCGTCCAGGAATTTCAAACCATATACATTTTTTGGATTGGTCGTCACCACGGTTTCCGGCGTAGTGAGACCAATAATTCCGATCTTCACATCCCCTTTTTTGTATATGACAGAATCCCGAGCAAGCGGCTTGTTTGTCGCGTCTACAATGACATTGGCGGAAAGCATGGGAAACTTCGCCTCCCGGATACGCTCTGCCAGAACATCCTGCCCGTAATCAAATTCATGATTGCCCAATGCCATAGCATCATAACCAACGGCATTCATAAAAGCGATTGCCGACTTCCCCTTGCTGAAATTTACAAGATTATTGTCCTGTATGGCATCACCGGCATCTACAAGAAGCACATCCTTTCCCTGTGACAGGTAATGCTTGCGCAAGGCGGACACGGTGGCCATACCGTTGATTCCTTCCGCCCGCCGGTCAAAACCGTGGGTATCATTGGTGTGGATAATAACCAGATTGGAAAAATCGGCAGCCAACGCCTGTCCGCAAAGCAGCATGGACACTGCCAAGAACGCAGCCATCTTCTTTTTCATAATATCCTCCATTCCACCGCCCCTCCGCCAGGCGGCATAAACGACCTGTAATTCCCCGCTTTATCCGTATCTTACCTTATCCTACCGCTCTCGAATACTTCGTAGCCGCTCCTGAATTTAATTCGAAACAACGTTTCCGCGAAGTCCCATTCTCCCCGCAGGGGAGCATAAATATAATGAGATTGGACTCATCCACATAGAAGCGGTAAGGGCCGGGCATTTCTGCCGGACGATATCCGTCCGGAATGCAGCCGTCAGGCCTCTCCGAGATCCATACCCCATCCTTGTAAAAGAACATTCCCGCCCGGATATTCTTTTCCAGACTTTCCACGGTCATGAAACGTTCCTCCTCCTTGCGGACAAGATCCTTCCATGATACCCGCTTCCCCGTATTCTGCAAAAAGGTGAACGCTTCGTCCATATATACATCCAACTGGCCGTGAAGAATCTGCTTGACCATCACAAGAGAATAAATATTATCCCCGTTTTTCGTAATCATCGGATAGACCCATGTGCCCGGCTCCCCCTCTTTCTGATAGTCTTGATACGCTTTGTCCACATAAGCGCGAAGCTGTTTATTGACCGCCTTCGCCGCCCCGCTGCACTCGTTCACCGGCGTCCTCCCGTCTATAAAACTGACCGCCTGCACTTGGGGTACAGTTGCCCTAAACTTTCCCTTTTCAAGGGTATACTCTTTCTTCGAGATGAACAGGACGCCATAAACAGGTTCCTGCGCCATGACAAAAGCACCTGTCATGAGAGCCAAAAGAAACACGCAAACCGAAACCAGCTTTTTCATTTCCCTCTCCTTTCCGCAATAACAAAAATTCAAGTTCATAAAAATAATACTGCCCTATCCTTAGTATACAGGAAATACAGAAAAAAATCAGTTGACAAAAGAAGACATTCATACCGTCCTTCCGTACCGTTTCCTGCGTCGCCCCATGCTTTAATACCGGACACTAGAAGCCCTTTCTGATTCCTATCATTAGTGAACGGGGGTAAGAATTCTTTGTGAGAAAAACAGGAAACGGAACAGTGGCATGGAGTGAAGAATATTACCCTGATGACACCTTACCGCTTCTCCCTCCACGGGTACAGATCCTTCACATTCGTTCAGGATGACGATTAACATTTCCCCCTCATTATGATGACTTCCATGCCGCGGTCATTCTGAACGGAGACAAGAATGCTTTGTAAGAAAGACGGGAAAGCGGAAATATGACACGGAGTGAAGAATCTATTACCCGGATGACATCTCCCACGGATTCTTCCGGACACCTTTATCCTACTCCCTTTCAAATTTATGCATGTAAAAAGGACTCACATCTCTGCAAGTCCTTTTCCTTTATCAGCAGCTTCCTATCTCGCCTCTGCGTAGCCGTTTCACTATCTTTTGCGCGTCCCTTCGCTCCTTCAAAAGATGTTCTCCGCCTATCCCGGGCAACCCGTCCGGATAGGAAGCCCCGGCATATGAAAAAGACACCTACATTTGTAAGTGTCTTTTCCTTTATCAGCAGCTTCCTATCCTCCCGGGCCGCTTCCGGCCAAGTACTTTCGGCGTTTGTGAGCTTAACTTCCGTGTTCGGCATGGATACGGGTGATCCTCACAGCTGTCGCCACTGTTTCTCTGAGAGCCTGTTCTCTCAAAACCATATAGAAGAAGTCCTGAAGTTATTCGCTTGTCTCGGTGTTTCTAAGTTAAGACCTCGACCTATTAGTTTTATGTCGCTCCAAGCCTTGCGGCTCTTCCACTCATAACCTATCTACCTCATCGTCTGTAAGGGGTCTTACTCATTGCTGATGAGAAGTCTCATCTTGAGGTTGGCTTCACGCTTAGATGCTTTCAGCGTTTATCCTTCCCGGATGCGGCTTTCCAGCCGTGCCACTGGCGTGACAACTGGGACACCGTTGATCCGTCCACTCCGGTCCTCTCGTACTAGGAGCAGCTCCTCTCAAACTTCTTGCGCCCGCGATGGATATGAACCAAACTGTCTCACGACGTTTTGAACCCAGCTCGCGTACCACTTTAATGGGCGAACAGCCCAACCCTTGGGACCTACTCCAGCCCCAGGATGTGATGAGCCGACATCGAGGTGCCAAACCTCCCCGTCGATATGAACTCTTGGGAGAGATTAGCCTGTTATCCCCAGGGTAGCTTTTATCCGTTGAGCGATGGCCTTTCCACCCAGTACCACCGGATCACTAAGCCCGACTTTCGTCTCTGCTCGACTTGTTGGTCTCGCAGTCAAGCTCCCTTCTGCCTTTGCACTCTTCGGCCGGTTTCTGTCCGGCCTGAGGGAACCTTTGGGCGCCTCCGTTACTCTTTCGGAGGCGACCGCCCCAGTCAAACCGCCTGCCTGAGAGGGTCCGCAGGGTCGTTACTCCTCGCGTTAGAATCTCAGCAACAGAAGGGTGGTATCCCAACATCGGCTCCGCACCGCCCTAGGGCAATGCTTCGGCGCCTCCCACCTATCCTGTGCATCTGTCACCGGGATTCAATCTCAAGCTGCAGTGAAGCTCCATGGGGTCTTTCTGTCCAGTCGCGGGTAACCTGCATCTTCACAGGTATTTCAATTTCACCGGGCCCCTCGTTGAGACAGTGCCCAAATCATTACGCCTTTCATGCGGGTCGGAACTTACCCGACAAGGAATTTCGCTACCTTAGGACCGTTATAGTTACGGCCGCCGTTCACCGGGGCTTCAGTTCGATGCTTCGCTTTCGCTAACTTCTCTCCTTAACCTTCCGGCACCGGGCAGGCGTCAGCACCTATACTTCAGCTTTCGCTTTCGCAGGCACCTGTGTTTTTGGTAAACAGTTGCTTGGGCCTCTTTTCTGCCGCCCCTTTTAGCTCTGAGCGTTTCTGCTCTTCACTGACCGGGGGCCATCCTTCTCCCTAGGTTACGGATGCAATTTGCCGAGTTCCTTAACGAGGGTTTTCCCGCGCACCTTAGGATTCTCTCCCCGCCTACCTGTGTCGGTTTACGGTACGGGCGGATCTTGTCTCGCTAGAAGTTTTTCTTGGCAGTGTGGGATTCATGAGTTCGTCAAAGTTTCCTTTAACTCCCCATCATGTCTCTGCTTTCAGCTGCAGGGGTTTTCCTCTGCTGCAACATACGCACTTGGACGCGCTCTTCCAGCCGCGCGATCATGTGCCCTCCTGCGTCGCTCCTTCGCTCGATCGACTTGATCCGGTACAGGAATTTCAACCTGTTGTCCATCGCCTACGCTTCTCGCCTCGGCTTAGGTCCCGACTTACCCTGAGTCGACGATCGTTGCTCAGGAACCCTCGGGCTTTCGGTGGAAAGGATTCTCACCTTTCTTTTCGATACTCATACCGGCATTCTCACTTCTTATTTGTCCACATGTCCTTCCGGTCATGCTTCTTCCTTATAAGAACGCTCCCCTACCCATGATATTGCTATCATGCCATAGCTTCGGTTCCGTGCTTGAGCCCCGGACATTTTCGGCGCAGCGTCTCTCGACCAGTGAGCTATTACGCACTCTTTAAATGGTGGCTGCTTCTGAGCCAACATCCTGGTTGTTTATGAAATGCCACATCCTTCGCCACTTAGCACGGCATTGGGGACCTTAGCTGATGGTCTGGGCTGTTTCCCTTTTGACTGCGGCCCTTATTAGTCGCAGTCTGACTCCCAGGTATGATTGCAGCCATTCGGAGTTTGACTGGGTTTGGTAACCGGGTAGGTCCCTCTCCTGATCAGTGCTCTACCGCCTGCAATCTTTTCCCTGAGGCTAGCCCTAAAGCTATTTCGGGGAGAACCAGCTATCTCCACGTTCGATTGGAATTTCACCCCTACCCACACCTCATCCTAACCCTTTTCAACGGATATAGGTTCGGTCCTCCACACATTTTTACCTGTGTTTCAACCTGGACATGGGTAGATCACTGTGGTTTCGGGTCTACGCTTCCTGACTTGCGCCCTCTTAAGACTCGCTTTCGCTTCGGCTCCGCATTTCCTGCTTAACCTTGCCAGGCTTCGTAACTCGCCGGTTCATTCTTCAATAGGCACGCCGTCGACCTTATTATTAAGCGGTCTCCGACTGCTTGTAAACATACGGTTTCAGGTTCTCTTTCATTCCCCTCCCGGGGTGCTTTTCACCTTTCCCTCATGGTACTATGCGCTATCGGTCGATATCTGTGTTTTGCCTTGGAGGGTGGTCCCCCCGGCTTCCCACGGGATTTCTCGTGTCCCGCGGTACTCTGGTGCCATCTCCGCGTTTCTCTTTTTCGCCTACCAGGCTTTCACTGTCTTCGGCACTGTTTCCCAACAGTTTCGGCTAAGGTTCTTCGCGGGTCTGATGGTCCTCAACCCCGGTAAAGTTTCCTTCACCGGTTTGGGCTTCTTCCCTGTTCGCTCGCCGCTACTTGGGGTATCTCGTTTGATTTCTTTTCCTCGGGTTACTTAGATGTTTCAGTTCGCCCGGTTCCCTTCTCATGCTCTTGGGCATGGATGGCTGTGCATCATCACAGCCGGATTTCTCCATTCGGATGTCTGCGGGTCGCCGATTATTTGCATCTCTCCGCAGCTTTTCGCAGCTTGTCACGTCCTTCGTCGGCAGATATCGCCAAGGCATCCACCGTATGCTCTTAGTATCTTAACTTACGTTTTTTACCTTGACTTTTGTTTCTTTTTCCCGGGGAAAGGGTTCCCTCTCTCCGGGTTTCCTTCAGTACGCCAGAAAATTTTTCTCTTTCGTGAAATCTTTTCTTTCGTTTCTTCTTCTATACAGTTTTCAAAGAACAGTTGAGAGTTATGGTTCTCTCAAAACCGAACAGTACTTCGAGATTTCCGATGTCCGACCTACACGTTCTTAAGGTTTCCCTTAAGTGTGTCTCCTTAGAAAGGAGGTGATCCAGCCGCACCTTCCGATACGGCTACCTTGTTACGA
>OJNW01000486.1_pt1 | contig 27352 bp, 26 predicted proteins | sample 1597951 | NCBI WGS metagenome assembly OJNW01 (sample SAMN01915212, study PRJEB22387) | human gut metagenome | isolation source: stool | host: Homo sapiens | place: USA | reverse complement strand
TTCTGCATTACGGCAGTGCTTCTACGGGATCCCGCTACAATTCCCGGAAAACGGAACTTTCTTCTTCCAATAATATCTATGTCATCGGCAAAAATATGCCGCTACTACAGTGGATCCTGAATCTGCCGTTCTTTTTGCTTGGATTTGGCATAAAATTTCTGTTTTTTTGTAAGAAGAGAATGGGAAAACTATATTTAAAGGGATTGGCCGAAGGGTGGAAACGTACCGTGGGTCCTGTGGGAAAGCAGGCAAAGGTGCACTTTCAATGGAGCCATCTATGGAATTATGTGAAGATTCAGTGGCAATTATACCTGAATGTTTTTCGAATTCTTATGAAATCTTAAGAAATTGCTTCATAAATTCTTAAGTTGAGAAAAAACCACCGTTATTGTAGAATGAAATCGTTGAAAAGAAGCTTTTCGGACTTAAAGATTGGGTGACCCGTATGATAAAAGACAACCAGAAAGTCTTTAACAGGCTTCTTGTGATAATAGATGCGCTGATCACGGCAGCATCTTTTGTCCTTGCCTATTATATCAAATTTTATATCTTAAATGACGGTCCGGGGATCGGTGTCCTGCCGGTGCAGGATTATTATATGCTGCTTCCCTTTATTGTACCCGGTTATATGTTCCTGTATTACCGGTGCAGTGTGTATTCCCCGAAGCGTACGGTTCGCCGTAGACATGAGATATACAGTATCCTGCAGGCGAATACCATTGGCCTGGCGGCTTTGATCATTATTTTGTATATGATCATCCGTGAGATCAATTTTTCACGATCCGTCATGGCAATTTTTTATGTCCTGAATGTTTTTCTGACTTCCGTATTCCGTATCATCATGCGCAAGGCATTGCGTTCCATACGGAAAAAAGGATACAATCTGAAGCATATTTTGCTGGTAGGTTATTCCCGGGCGGCGGAGGAATATATTGACAGAATCCTCAGCAATCCCCAATGGGGATATGTAGTGTGTGGTATTCTGGATGAGCACATCCCGGGCGGCACGACCTATAAGGGAGTGAAAGTACTGGGAACGCTTGGTAATCTGGAATACATCCTTCCGGAGAACAAGCTGGATGAAATCGCAATCACACTTTCCCTGAAGGATTATGATTATCTGGACGGTGTGGTGGATCTCTGTGCGAAATCCGGGGTGCACACCAAATTCATTCCGGATTACAGCAGTCTGATCCCCAGCAGACCCTATACGGAGGATCTGATGGGATTACCGGTGATCAATATCCGGTATGTACCGCTGACGAACACAGGCAATATGGTGATCAAGCGGGCAATGGATATCGTTGGTTCCATTTTCGGTATCATTATTACCTCACCGATCATGCTCATATCAGCAATTCTGGTAAAGCTGTCCAGCCCGGGACCGGTGATCTTTAAGCAGGAACGGGTAGGACTTCATAATAAGCCGTTTTATATGTACAAATTCCGCAGCATGGCAATGCAGACGGCGGCGGAAGAGAAAAAGGGATGGACGGTACGCAATGACCCCAGAGTCACCGGTATCGGTAAGGTTCTCAGACGTACCAGTATCGATGAACTTCCCCAGCTGTTCAATATCTTAAAAGGAGATATGAGTCTGGTCGGTCCCAGACCGGAAAGACCGCAGTTTGTGGAAAAGTTCAAGGAAGAGATTCCCCGTTACATGGTAAAACATCAGGTACGGCCGGGACTGACCGGATGGGCACAGGTGAATGGCTTGCGCGGTGATTCCTCCATCAAGAAGAGAATCGAATATGATATTTACTATATTGAGAACTGGACCATTGGATTTGATATCAAGATCATTCTTATGACGTTCTTTACAGGATTTATTAATAAAAATGCTTATTCTTATAAATAAGAAACAAGAAAACAAAGCGTTAACAGTTATCTCAACGCCCTCTATCTTTTGCTTTGTTACCAATGGCCGAAAAGGAATTGGGCATTTTGAGCGTTTAATCAGTAAATAAAAGTTGATTCGAAATAGAAAATTCGCACTTCTTTCTCCTATCGATAACGAGTAGGGAAACCCTTAACATCTCCTTCTTAATAAATAACCCGCTTTGTTTTGCTCAACGAAACCTATAACGAAAACCGTTTCACACAATTGCTTTTCTTTAATGCTTTAATCAATATATTAGATTGGGAGAATAGAAGAGGGAGGGATAAAAATGGGCAATCCATTTAACTCAATTACGCTTTCACAGCTTTACAACTTTCTTGTTTTATCGAAAACTCTTCATTTCACCGAAGCAGCAAGAGAACTCTATATAACTCAGCCAACGCTGAGCTCCTCGATCAAGTCTCTCGAAACAGAGCTTGATACCCCTCTCTTAATCAGAGAAGGAAGAAGGAACGTACGTCTCACAAAACATGGAAAAGAGCTTCATGCAAAGCTCGAAACAATTCTCGAATCTCTCGATGAAGCGCTTGAAGAAACACGCAAAAAGGGTTCTGCCACTAATTCAACTTTGAGTCTTGGCACAATACCCACCATCCAATACGATTATCTTCCTTCCCTCCTTAGCAAATATTGGAACATCTATAATTACGAATCAAAAATCAGGATTACCGTCGAGTTCTCACTTCCCTTAATTAAGGGGCTAAAACAACAAGATTATGAAATTGTTTTTGCGGCATTTATTCCTGAAGAAACCGATCTTGAATTTATCCCTGTACTAAAAAAACGAATAGTTGCTGTTGTCCATAAAGGAAGCCACTGGGCTAAACGAAGTTCTTTTTCGCTCAAATATCTTAACCATGTAAAATTTTCAACCTACTGCCCTGATACACCAATTGGAAATGCAACAAAACAGCTTCTCGATGAACACCACGCCCCTCCTCCAGTATTATCTTTTGACGACGAATTCACACTCTCAAGCACGGTAGTAGCCAATAAAGAAATTGTCGGGATAATGCTCGACACTTTCCAGATAGACCCCTTTAAGGACAGGGTAAAAATTCTCCCTATTGAAGAAGTTGACGAAGACTGGCACTCTATCTGCCTTGTTTACGATCCTCGAGTTCATCAAAGCAAAATTGCTCGTCAGTTCATTGACGTTACACAATCTTTTTCAAAGGAATATACCCCCCCCCGCAAAAATAAGAACTTTTCACCTTCAGTAGCAATCCTCGCCTTGAAATAATATTTCCATTATTGACAAGACCATCATTATTCTCTTTTTTCCCTATTAAGCTGCAGCAATAAACGCTCCGTTGCCTTGATACCCTCTCTTTATCAGCACTTTTTATTGATAAGGAGCGTGAATATTGTGACGAAAAAAGCATTCGATAATATTGTGGTTCTTGATATGACCCGTTATCTACCCGGAGGATATTCGACTCAAGTTTTTGCAGATTTGGGAGCAGAAGTAATAAAAGTTGAAGATACCAATAGGGGAGATTTTTGTAGACACGAGCCTCCGCTAAAAAATGGTTCGAGTTACTATTTCACCGCCCTAGGACGCAATAAAAAAAGCCTTTCTATCAACCTTAAGAACAACGAAGGTCTTCAGGCGTTTTACTGGCTTGTCCATGAAGCTGATGTTGTCATAGAAAGCTTTCGACCAGGCGTGGCAAAAAAGCTAAAATTGATTACGAAACTCTTCATGAAATCAATCCAAGACTAATCTACTGCTCGCTCTCTAGTTATGGCCAAGAGGATCCCCGCAGCTTGAAACCACTACACGATCTTAATATACAGGCACAAAGCGGCTACCTCTCTTTAAACGGAGGGAATAAAGCCCCACTGCATCTGTGCGATCTCGCTACAGCAATGGTCTCGTGCCAAAGCCTCCTTATTGCTCTTTACGACAGAGAAAAAACGAATAAGGGGCGCTATATCGACATTTCCATGTTTGACTCATTCGTTTGGTGGAATTCAATGATAGATAGCCGTTGGTTTTTTCAAGGATGCGAAATCTCTGAGTCAACAATTGCTTATCCCGATAACTGTCCTTTTTACAATATTTTCACGACAAAAGACAACGGAAGAATATCGGTTAGCCTCATCGAAGACAAATTCTGGAATTCTTTTTGCGATTCAATCGGAAAACCCGAACTCAAAGATCGAACAAAAACAGACACGTATGAAATACTTAAAGAAGTATTCGCTTCAAAAACCCTTTCTGAGTGGACAGAATGGCTTAAAGATAAAGACCTTTGCATTGCTCCCGTTATCAATAAAACAGAAGCAATAAACCAGATAACCACCCTTGAACCCAACATGATTTCTTATGTTAATTTCCCTTCAATAGGATCAACACTTCAAACCAATCTTCCTCACGCCATTACAGGACTTCGCCCAAAAATAAACGAATTTAAAGCCCCGCCAAAACTCGGCGAACACTCAAGGGAGATTCTTAAAAAAGTAGGGTTTACTGATGAAAAAATACATTCCCTTATTAAAACAGGAATCATCCATGTAGCAGAAGAATAGTTAATCTACGCTTTTAAGTCTCTCATCCGAACCGCCAATCAACATTTCGAGCATCATGTCTTTTACCTAGCGCAAAACGATGTACGCAAAAAACCTAGACATACGTTCCATGTCTAGGTTTTTAATTACTTAGCTAATAAGGTTATTTTATTTTGCCCTTTTATAACGTCATTCCAGCTTTAAACCCTCCATCTACAGCTTCTAGCGTTCTGGTAACCGATCCTTTTGGACAAGTTGCATCTCCAATAAGTCGAGCCTGCGGAAAAACAGCTTTTATTTCATCAAATAATCCATGATCCTCTTCGACGCCAAGAGCAAGCAAAACAGTGTCGCATTCTATGAATAATTCTCTGTGAGTTTCGCCTTCCTCGACCAAGATTCCTTCCTTGGTAATTTCTTTCACCTTTGTTTCGGTAAGCATTTTTACGCCCCTATTTTTCAAGGCATTAATAGTTGGCTTCCTGTCAACAATTCCAATTCCATTACCAAGCTTCTTAGATTCTTCAACAACGGTAACACTCCGCCCTTCTGACATTGCACTCGCGCATTCAAGCCCCGCGAAGCCGCCTCCTACAATCACGAGCCGCTTCCCAATAATCGTGTGCATCTTCAAACCCATTCGCATAAAGGGAACTGTTCCACCCTGCACCTTGATCGCCTGCATAGCGCTTCGCCAAAGAATACCTTTTCCTTTCGGAACTACCCCAGAAACTAAATCTTTAACGTCCTGAGAGCTCACAACATTTTTCTTATCAACGCCTGGAACATCGAGCGCTATTACTTTCCCTCCTGATGCAATAATTACCTCATCGGGTTTAAGTGATTGCAAGTACTCTGGCGTTGCTTTTACGTTGAGACGAACATTGATATTTGAATTCTCCTTTATAAAGTTGTTCCAATAATCAACATAAGACTCAAGATAAGGGTTAAGAACTTGTGCCATATTCAAAAGGCCAGCAATTCTGTCTGCTTTCTCAACTAAAGTTACCTTGTGTCCTCTTATATCAAGCACCCGCGCGGCTTCTAAGGCAGCAGGTCCCGACCCTACAATTGCAACATGTTTTTTTGTTTGGATGACGCTATTCTCGGGGAGTCCCATTTCATGATTGGTAACATTTGCATTCACCGAACACTGAATAGGCTTTCCTAAAAGGCTATGGTCAAGACATCTGCTGCACACGATGCAAGATCTTATAAGATGCGTCTTTCCAGTCCTTGTCTTATTAACGAACTCTGGATCTGCAATAAAAGAACGTCCCATCCCGACAAGGTCACCATAGTCTTCCTCCACTACCTTTTTACACATCTTTTCAGACGTAATGCGAGTTCCAGGATAAACAGGAAGTTTTGTTGCTTCTTTTACCTGTTTTGCAAAGTGAATAAACTCACCTTCAGGTACCAAAAAATTCGCAACAGGTTTCGGCGCTTCATGAAATCCAACCTGTATATTCCATGCATTGATGCCATGTTTTTCCACAATAGGAACAATTTCAAGCAAGTCTTCTATCCTGCTTCCCCCTGGCATGAAATCATCAGCGGAAGTACGAACAATAATGGGAACATCGGGACAGCTTTCATGAATAGCGTCAATGATTTCAGTTAAAAGACGCGCTCTATTTTCAGCAGATCCTCCATATTCGTCAACACGATGGTTTGAGTATTTCGAAAGGAATCTCATCACCATATAGCCAATTCCGGCGTGAATCTCAATAATGTCCACGCCACCCTCCTGCAACCGTTTTGCAGCCTGAGCATATTGCTCTATCAAAATCTTAAGTTCTTCTTTAGTGAATTCCGCCTCAGGCATACCCGCAAACGGGCCAGAAATAACTTCTTTTGAAGGAGCATAAACCTGCAGCTCTTTTGACGCATCAGCTCGCCACTCGTAGCATAATTGAAGCTGTCCAGCCACTTTAGACCCATGCCTATGACAAGCCTCCGTGAGCTTTTTCCAGCCTGGGATGAATGAATCATCCCAGGCTCCTGCAGCACCTGAAGTTGTATAGTATTTCGGTTCGGTATCGAAAAGATCGCTCACATAGACAGACCCTATTTCGATTAGCCCCGTACCGCCCTTTGCTCGCTGTTCATAAAAATCCACCATGGCATCGGTAATATAGTAGTTATCAGCAAACATAGTCGTCATAGGAAGCATAACGAACCGATTCTTGATTTCGACGTTCCCAATAGAAATAGGATGAAACATCTTCGGAATTAAATTCATTGTGTGCCACCTTCTTTGATAAGAGAACGACCCTATACAACGGAATCGGGACCATAGCTTGCCTCAAGAACGCAACCTTGAAGCTCGGGACCTTCATATGCTTTGACTGCATTTTCCCTAAGCAAAGTCTCAATCTCTCCATCGCTGTAGCCATATTCTTTCATTACAATCTTTGTGTCATAGCCGATTGGCCTCGACCTATAAAGAACTGGGTCACCAACCGATTCAAGCCTGATCGGACTTGTCGCTAGAGCTTTTTCACCAAAAGTCTCATAGGGAAGCTTCCTCAAAATATCGTTAGCATACGCTTCTTCGTCTTCTAAAATATCTTCGAAATAATAGAGTCTGTGATAAGCAATGGAGTTTTCATCGAAGATTTTCTGCCAATGCGCAAAATCGTACTTTGCAAAAGCCTCTTCCATCTTTTTAATAGTATCAACGTTTGTTCCAGTACTATTCATTATTTCTAATGAGCTGTATTTTTCGTCCTCAAGAAGATCATCAAGCTCAAGCAATTGCATGATGAGTGGGAAATAGGTGTAAGAACTTCCCATACACAGAACAAACCATGTTCCATCTCCAGCCATGTAAGTATTGTTGGTAGGAGTCGTAGCTCTTTTTCTTGACTTCGGCCATTTATCCCCAAACTGAGTTGAAGCAAGACCTATTTGCTGAGCCCAGCAAGCAACGTGATATAAGTTAACGGTAACCTTATCACCCAATCCGGTTTTCTCTCTTCGATAAAGGGCACTGGTAATTCCAGCAGTAAGCGCAAGAGCGCACTGAAAATCACCAAAACCATTGGGCATATTAACGGGAGCGAAATTATCTGACTGTGGCAAAGAAGCAAACACTCCGCCGCGCCCATTATAGGCAGTATTGTCAAACCCTCTCGAATCCTTCTCGGGACCACGCCAGCCAAATCCCCTCATTTGGGCCCATACAAGCTGGGGATATTTTTTTGAAGCAGTTTCATAATCAAGGCCTAAACGCTTCAAACCGCCATCTCTAAAGCTTGTAACAAGTACATCCGCCTCTTTTAGAAGCTTGTCTAAAAATTCCGCTCCAGCTTCTGTTTTCAGGTTGATGCTAACAAACGTTTTATTGGTTGAAGTAAGATCAAATGCAGGATCGTCTATCTCTGTTTTTGACATTCCAAATCCACTGGCATTATTGCGGTAATCGTCACCTTCGAAAGGTTCTATTTTATATACGGTCGCACCCATTTCCGCCAAAACACGCGGGCATGCCGGACCTGCAACATAACTAGTTAATTCAACAACTTTAAGTCCTTCTAGTCCTTTCATAACTATCCTCCTTTCAAGAGGTCAATAGTGTTTGATGGGCAGGCGAAACTATTTAACGGTTAAAAGCTTTTGATACTATCTTTTCGATTTATCCTGGAAGTCCTTAACCACTTCGTCATTGATCTTCTCAAGAGTCTGACCACGAGTTTCAATACCGCAAATCGCAATAATAAGAGCCATAACAAAAACGGTAATTCCAACAAAGGTATATACAGCACCAGACGGATTAGCTGCTGCAAAGCAACCCGCGATAATAGAAGGACTCACAATAGCCGCGATACGACCCATAGCATTTGCGAAACCACCGCCACGTAGTCTTAACTGGGTCGGGAAAACTTCCCCAAGATAGGCAGAGCATGTAACCAAAGCGTAGTAGTACGTAAGAGCGCAAAGAATAAAGCCAGTTACCATAATGACCATTTCGTTGGTCTGCTGAGCCCACACATAGCCAGACAAGGCAATCGCAATAAGAAGTACAACCATGCCCCATTTTCGTGGATGTTTGTCAACAAGAAGCGATTCAAGTAATACACCAACAGGGCAACCAATTAACATAATTACGGTCATATAGAGCGATTTACCAACACTAATACCTTGCATAACAAACAAAGTGGGAGTCCAATTGACGATAGTCTGAACAACCAAGTTCATTGCCATCAAACCGACGCTCACTGTAATGGTTCGACGGATCATCTTCTTGCTAAACAAAGCTCTCCAAGGAAGCTCCGTTACGCCACCAACTTGCTTTTCGGCTTCAATAATTTCTTTAATTTGTTCGTCGGTAAACTCAGGAACCTCTTTCCCTGCCTTACGATACGCTTCCTCAACCGCAGTAAGCTTTGCATCTGCCTCATCATAGCGGCCCTTTGATGCAAGCCAACGTGGCGATTCATCAAGGAATTTGAAAATAAGGAACCAAATACCAAGAGCGCATACAGCAATTAAGATAAAGATAGGTCTCCATCCAACAATCGGAATGATTATCAAGGTGAGAAGGGCTCCAATTGGAGGAGAAACATTACCGATTAAGCCAATATATCCAGAGTACTTCCCTCTGATCTCGGGTTTTAGGTATTCAGGAAATGCTGCATACGAACCCGGCATTGTTGCGCCCAATCCGATGCCCATAATAAATCGAGAACCAATCAAGAACTCCATAGTAGGAGCAAAAGCCGCAACGAATGTTGCAAGCGTGAAAATCATTACGTTAATCAAAAGAGCTTTTCTTCGACCAAAACGGTCACCAAGAAAGCCCGACAAAAACGAACCGATCAGATAACCAAACATTGTCATGGACGTAAACCACGCGTTCAGCTCAATAGTTGACCAGCCTTCACTAATAAGCTGGGCGAGAATACCACCGCCAACGTAGTTGTCTAACGAGTCGATAAAAATTGCTCCGCCAAAAAGCCACATGAGCTTCTTTTGCCACTTGCCAATAGGCATTTTATCGATACGTGAGGCAATTCCGTGCGTTGTTTTGTTGAGTGCTTCCCTGTCGAGAGCGGCAAGGTTATCCGCCCTCGCCTCTAGTTTTGCTTCTGTATTTGTTGTCATTTTTACACCTTCTTTCTTTTTCATTACAAGTACCAATAAAAAGAAGTACCTCCCTTCTCTGAGCTGCGTCCCAGTTTTAGAGAGCGCAGTTCACTTTCTTATGGCACTTTTAATGTTGAAAGAGGATGATTGGTGCGTCCAATAGATGCAAAGCTAGTAATGTGGGCGGTTTTTTATCATAAAAAGGATCAACAAAAGCGTGGGTTTAATTGATAAAGAAGGCTGAAAATCGCCCAGGCTACATTTTTTATACAAAAAAACGCGTCCCGAAATGCCTAACCAATATTCCCAATATGCTGAATCGGTGCATCTATTAGCGGCATCTCCATATGCGTCTTTCCCTGGTTAATCTTCATCTGCAAATAAAATTATTCGTTTTTAATTAACCGCTTTAGCGATAATTTAAAAGCAAGCAGCGTTGTTTGAGCGATCTAACTAGACTGACAGCTTTCATCAGCACAATCATGTCGCCAAAAAAACAACGAATACAGACACGAAAAAACGACTAATCTAACAACCACTGTGACGTATCAGTGAGTCGAAATCACTTCTCCTTAGAAGCGTTATTTGGCATTAAATCAGTCCCCAAATAATCATTCCAGAATTCCCAAGAAGTCAATTCTGGAAGCGCTTCCCTATATGAATTTCGAACCGCTTCTCCCTGCTCCTTGTATTGCTTTTTCAGATTAGAAAAACGATTACGAATGGCCCTCCAACGCTCTTTGTCCATATGGCGAACCGCACCTATAGGCAGAGGGGCACCACACCCAGAGACACCGCCGCCTCATCCGCAACCGGCCTCCCAGCTTGCCGAAACGCTCAACGACAAACTGGAGGGTTGAATCGAGCCCGAAGACATCCATCTTGAAATAGTCTTTTTCTGTCTTACCTTCGGCACTTACCCAACAAACAGCACGATACGGTCGATTTTTTGTTTTGCGGCTAAGGGTATTATTCTTCCTCTTTGCCGCAGAAATCATCCTCCCTCAACATAGGTATTCCACCGAAGCGTCCTTCTAAATAGCTTTTAATCAGGTCTTTATCAAATCTAATTCCATCGTATTCGGCAAGCCCGACAAGCTCTGAATGTCCATCTATTCCGCGCTGAGCAATATAAATTTCATCACACCTCATAAGAGATTGATCCATAAGCAATAAATCATGGGTAGTAAAAAGAAGCTGCTTCCGCGTTGATTCGCTGCACTTGCTTAAGAAATCTTCTATCAGTTGCTTTGTTAGCATGGTGCGTAAGCAGCGATCCAACTCGTCAACTATATAAACTTTTGAGCCAACCGAGCCATCTTCAGCTTGCAAATCAAAAAGCATTGGCAACAAACCCATGGGGCGCTGCGTACCAGATGATTCCATTCCTAGACCAAAACTATGTTTTTTGCCATCAGAACCCATATGAAGAGTACGCATGCGCTCAATCACAGGTCTGTCTTCACCAGCGTGAGCAGTTAGTATTTCAAAACCGTAATCACCAGCCGCTTTTTCCATAACGACAGTGATAAGTTCGTCTTCTTTAAGCCCAGCAATACTCTTGCGAAGTCCCACATCTTGAGTATGAAAATATCCCGTAAAGATTTTCTCGGCACTGATAAAACTTCCACTTTTTCCTACGAAAAGACGGCCGAAAAACTAGCGCTTGATTTTGAGTCTGAAGTTTTTCTACAAATGAAAGCACTCAACCTTAAGAAAAAAGACTTGGCGGACCTCATGGGAATAAACTCCTCCCGCAGTAACAAAAATGCTCTCTAGTAGCGCAAATCTCAAAATGCACACTATTACAAAAATCGCTACCGCCCTTGGATGCACCATCGAACCTATAAAATTAGAGCCAGCCGGAAAACCAAGCTACATTTCCATAAACGAAGAAGATGGTATTAGCGTCAATGCTTCAACAACGATCCCAAGGGTTTACTATGCAATGATTTCACTTGATACAAATGAAGCAGTATTAGATGAGCCAACATTTACTCAAACAATTAACAATAAGCCAAACACTAAATTATCAGCAAAACAAAGGATAGCAGCATGACCACCACAAATTGGCTCTCTCCAGTTCAAATTCTAGATTCCCATATTCTTGGGGTTAATTTCTCTATCGAAAGTGATTTTCTGCCCGACAAACCACACTACCTCTTAGCTTCACTAGACATGAAATCTAACATTAAGAATTTAGAATCAGTCGAAGATATGTTCATATGCAAATGCATTCTTGAGTACACAGGAGACTGGACATGCGGCAAAAAAGAAAGTGCGGAATCCATCTTTTCAGCATCATACAAGCTAAGCGTTGTTGTTGCTATTCCAAAAACAGCATTTGAAACAATCGAGAAAGAAGAGAAGGACTACTTCATCACAGGTAATGCCGTTTCTATTGCTTATGGTAAAATACGCGCAGTAATTGAAAATATAACTGCTGAAAGTATCGTCGGAAAACAAACAATACCGACGATAGACCCTTACGCATTTTCAATTTCCGCAAAAAATGCTGCTAAGAATTAGAAAGCCCTTTTATAAAGGGCTTTCTAATTCTTAGTGAGGCAAAAGGATAAGAACAAACGATTAACCCAAGCCAGTCCGACCGAAAGCGCACATCCTATTGCCTTAACTTAATATTTATTTAGTAGAGCAAACTAATCAATATGATTAAAGCATCGCTCCCATATCGATAACAACTTCGCGCCCATTAAACTTTGTTGCCTCATCAGATTCAGCAAGCCAAAGAACCATCTTGGTAATATCGATAGGATTCAAGAATTTAATTCCACCTGGATTCTTTTCGTCGTCAAACATCTCTTGCCAGTTTGCGAAGTTTTTGCCCATCGTACTGTTGACAAAATCAACGTATTGCTGTGTTTCGCACATTGGTGTTCGCACCTTTGTCGGACAAACAACATTGCAATAAATAGGTAGTCCTTCGCTTTGAAGCTCCAAGGCAAGTGTTTTGGTAAGACCAATAATGCCGAACTTTGTCATGCAGTACGTTGCAAGCTGTGCGGTTCCTTTGAGTCCAGAAACAGAAGAAATATTAATAATGCGTCCATGTCCCTGTTTTCTCATATAAAGGGCAGCATACTTATCGGTTCTCCAAGTTCCCTCAAGGTTTACCGCAAGAGCTTTTTCAACTTCAGAATCCGTTAAATCCCATGTGTAGTTAAAATTGATAATTCCTGCATTGGCCACCACAACATCAAGTCTGCCGTACGTATTCCATGCCTTCTCAAAAGCTGCTTCCATTTCTTCTGTTGAACATATATTCGTTTTCAAAGGAAGAACTTCTGCACCCTCATCTTTCACTAGCTGAATGGTTTTTGCAAAACGTTCATCACTTGGATCAAGCATATCCAAGAGAACGCAAGCATAGCCCTTTTTAGCAAACTCAACTGCATGAGTTTGTCCCTGGCCCATCGCGCCACCAGTTATCAAAACAACTTTCTTATCTGATTTATCCATTAACAACTTCCTCCCTTTTGTTTTTATTTTCTACTAGTACCAAATCCTGTTTAAAAAACGTTTTTGCTTGCAAACACTAGCAATGTTGCATTCCTCGATTATTCGCACTACTCCACAGTATCTGGTTTTTTAAACCTAGCCCCAAACAACAAGAGCAAAAATCTCCCACATGAAGATAAAGGGATTTAAGGCAAGCAACTCAAATTCATGACTATTAACCTAACATTGTTGCCACGAGCATGATTTTTTGCATTCAGAAAGAAACTCCGTTACATAATTCGGCTAATCAAGCTCGACAATCCTGTGCTCTTCCGCAGACTTAAGAATAGCCTGAACAACTTTTAGGGTTGCCAAGCCCTCTTCACCGCTGCAACGGGGAACAGTTTCGCGACCTGCACAAAGATCAGCAAAATGTGCTAAAGTCGCGGTGGCAGGATCAGGTCTTCCAACCTCGAAATGCTTTTTTTGCATAGGCTCCGTCCACCCATAGCGTTCTGGAAGGTAGTAGTAATAATCCATATTTGGCAGACCAAAAGAACCTTTAGTCCCAAATACTCGCATACTATTTTCGCCTGGACAGCAGTCAATAAAATGCATTTCTTGAGCAGCTAAGTCATAACCCCAAGGAGCGGGCGTTCCGTCTGACAGAAAATAAGTACACGTAGGACCTTCTTTAAGTTCAAAAAGAACCGAGGTAGAATCCTCGACCTCTCCGCCTCGAATACTATTGCGTGAAACCGCATAAACGCTCTTGACCTGCATCCCAGTTATATAATGCAAGTCATCAACATCGTGAATCGCATTAATCAATAGAGGGCCAGTGGTTGTATGCCAGCCAGTGAAGTAACTATCGGGCTTGGCATATGTTGCAGAAATCTGCAAACCAACAATATCTCCCAAATTTCCCTCTTCAATAAACTTCTTTAAAAACAGCGTCGTTGCTGATGATCTACGCTGATGACCAATCAGTAAATTAGCTTCTGCTTTCTTACATGCATCAATGATTTTGAGCGCGTCTTCCTCTGTATCCGCAATCGGTTTTTCTAGCAGAATGTTTTTTATTCCCTGATTAAGAGCAATTTCCGTTGCAGGCAAATGCAAACCATTCGGCAATGCGATAACAACAGCATCAAGACCAACATTCTCCAAAAGTTCAACGTAATCCGAATACAGCGGAACATTCAACTCAGATGCTATAGTTTCAGCCTGCTCCCCAAAGCCGGCCACTGCAACCAGATCGAATTCATCACTTACTGCTGCATCACGCGCAGCTTTTGCTCCCTGATTTAAACCAAGAACGGCAAGCCTGAATTTTTCCATAATTTCCCCTCAATCTCAAATATAGAAAAGTAAACAGTTTTATTCAAACAAAACAGATAGCCACATTATTAGGACTTTGAACGAGTGACGGCCTCAACTATAAAGCCAAGCTTTTCGAGCGAATCATAGTAGGTAAAACGACAAGTGGGATCAATTAACGAATGGCCTTCCATCCAAATCCCAATACCCTTGTCAGCCATAAGCTGATTCGCGCGATCATGATCATCAACGTCAAAACGAATGTGATGAAGACTATATTGTCCCATGTCTAAGTAGTCGCTCCACACCGTTGACTGTTCCCCAGTTGGTTGCAGAAACTCTAACTGGATATTAAAGAAATTGTAGAAAGACGACAAAACTGGAGCATCAATTAGCTTATCGGAATCCTTATAAATGCAGTCCTTATAAAGAAACTCTCCGCCAGCATCTGGCTCTAAACCAAAAACGTCAAGCATGGCTTTTTTTGTTTTCTCCATGTCCTTAACTATGATTCCGATTTGAACAATTTCACTAAACTCGTCTGTTATGGTTACATCTTGCACTTTCATAAATCCCCCTTTTTACTCTGTCAAGCTTACGTATTGCCCAACAAAGCAATTGTTAAACAAAGAGAGGAACAGAATCAAATTAAAAACTTTTAACAAGACAGCCTAGGATTTAGTTTTTCAATAACCCCTGAAAAGTTTATTGAAAAAAATCAACTGGAATATCAAAACGATCACTCTCTGATATGGACACATTATTGAAGTCATAGCGCTTCATAAAATCTATAAAATCGCTAACCAGAGAAGGAGTTCGATCTTTTTTCATATAACTAATATAGAACTGATGAAAGTTTTTCGGAGCTTCTTTTATTCCAATTGTTGAAACATCTGGAAAAGAATCTACCAACCATGAATGACATGCAACAGCAACAAGCTTTGGATCTGCCGTAACCAAAGAGCACAAAGTTATTTCATCATTATGCTCATGCATCACACAAAGATGTGGATGATTTGCAAATAAGGAAGTAATCTCATCCTTGAAAGGCCCAGTTTTATCGCGGTACGTGATAATAGGTATACCTTCAAGCTCATCTAATGACACTTCTGTGCGATTTGCTAATGGATGAGAAGAATTGACGACAAGAGTTGCACTTTGAGTAAAAGATGGAACGGACTCAATCTCTGGATCATTTTTCTGCAAGAGTCCTGCAAAAATTACGTCCAAAGAGCCATTTTTAAGATCCCGCATTAAAGACTCAGTCGTTCCTTGCTCCCAACTAACTTGAGCATTGAAGTTTGTTCTGACCCTGCTCGCACGTATAGCCTTTGACCAAGCTTGACTCTGGATTGAATACACCGATCCGATGCGCAATTTTCCTTGCGCACGAGCTCCTCTCTCGTGAATAAGCATCACAGCATTATCGACCGCGTTCGTTGCAATAACCGCCGCCTCAAAAAGTTCTTTTCCGTCGACGGTAAGTTCCAAATTGCCCCTTTTCTTTTTTACCAAGACAGTGCTGAGTTCTTTTTCAATATTTGAGATTGCAAGCGATAGCGTCGGTTGAGCAATATACAGCTCCTTGGCCGCCATAGAATAACTTCCAAGCTCGACTAGCTTCCTAAAATAATATAAATGCGCTAAATTCACGAAATAACTCCCTCCACAAATTACTTCATAAGAAAATAGCCAAAAACATCCATTTATTGAACTAGTGAACATTATAGCGGCTTGCATTAAACCAGAGAACAGAACAGATATAAGATGCGCTTAGGCTAAAGAAATGTTCATGCGGTAATCACGACTTACCTCTCACAACTGTTTTTGCAATCTTTGCCTTCTTTAAACTCCCGCGAGTAGATTTAACATCTTGATAGAGCTTCCAATTCAATACGCTCATACAAAGAGTCAGGAAGGAAAAAACATCCGGAACACCGATAATATAGGTGAAAACGGCAAAATATACGAACGAGACAAAACTTGAAATATAGATTATCATCTTAACTCCCCTCTCGGGAGCTCTATCGTACATCCAGGCCATACCTTTCATATTGCTGAACAATGAAGTTACTACCACAAACATCAAGTACAATGCCTCAACACGCAAAACAGTAGCGAGACTATAACCTCTAAACTGCGTACCACCCGTCCACACTAGTTCCCACTCGCTTATCTGTTGACCCTGAAACAAAGACAACATTACCATTGATACGCCTACCAAAAGAGCAACTATCATGTAGAAGAAATAACAGTCATATAGACGATGAAGCCGCATACGTCCTTTTGTCATGGGATACCCATCGTCCCCTATACGCGTGCCATTTTCATCATAATTAATAGTGCGTTGACGCACTTTATGTCGTTCACGTTGCGCCTTTAATGCTTCTCGTTCAGCTCTGTTTTGCTCTCGCCTTTGTTCACGCATTTTCTTAGACGCATTTTTATCTTTACTTGAAGCTCCTTTGATAAACACTTAAATCAATCCCCTTAAATCTAAGAAGTCAAATCTCTTCTAATTAATCAACCCCAAATTAATTATCAGCAATTTAAAAGAACTCGCTTATTAGGTTTATTTAACATTTCAAATAATGAATCGATACTTTTATATTTCAAAACGACACATCTAGTAAATACAAATTGAATATATTCAAATGCTTTATGGGTAGTTATTCACCGGTGATAATGCTCGAAAAAATATTGGACATTGATTAAGGGGGAAATATGTTCCTAAAAAGGAGGGGATTATGAGCACCGAAGAAATCCAAGGATCATTCCACGGCGTTGCCGCACGTTTAGATCGTCTTCCGTCAGGAAAATTTCAACGTAAGGCAATGTGGCTTATTGGCGGCGTTTGTTTTTGCGATTGTCTAGACATGAATGTCGGTGGCCCTATTATCGCGCAACTTCTTGCAAGCGGATGGTCCGACAACGGCCTGAATGCGCTATTTGTTTCCATGACAGCTTTTGGCTATCTAGTTGGTGGTCTTCTTGCCGGAATGATTTCAGACTATTTTGGCCGAGTTAAAGCATGCGTGGTTAACGTTTTCGTTTTCTCTGTTGGATGTATTGGCGCCATGCTGACACCCGACATGATCTTTCTTATTGTGATGAGATTTATCATGGGTATTGGACTAGGAGCTGCATATCCTGCAGGTTATTCAGCTCTTACGGAATACACACCTCCAGACAAACGAGGAAAATATCAAGCTTATGTGGGACTTATTGCTAACTGCGGAACGCCATTTGCTTCATTTGTTTCCTTGATTTTATTACCACTTTTTGGTTGGCGCGCTATCTTTTTATTCTGCGGTATCGCAGGCTTTATCGTTTGCTTCCTAGTTGCAAAATTCATGGAGGAATCGCCTCGTTGGCTTGCTATGAAGGGCAAACACAAAGAAGCTAACGCCCTTGTTAGTAAGTGGGAAGAAGAAGCCCGCACCCATGGACATACAATCGAAGAGGTTTCCGACAAATACATCACTGAAGAAGCTGGTAAGCGCGAAGTAAAGCAACTTCCAACAAAAGTTTTATTTACTAACAAGGCACTTTTAAAGCGTTTAGTCGTAGCTGCAGCACTTTGCTGGACCAATTTCGTAGTCGTCTACACTATCGTTTCTTGGACTCCTACCATTTTTGTAACACGAGGATTTGATGTCACTTATTCTGTTGCTATGTCGGTAGTTATGAACTTAGGTATTCCGCTTGGCGTCTTTGTTCTTTCGCAGCTCGTTGATAGGTTCGGACGCAAACCCCAGCTTATCATTTTAATGCCGTTATCGGGTATACTAGGTCTTGCGTGGTCTTTTGTTCCCGCTGATCAAACCGCTCTCATCATGGCTTTAGGCTTTATCATGGTAGCAATGGTTTATTACTGGTCGCTTATTTGCAGCTCTGTCTATCTCTCAGAGCCATTCCCTACAGAAGTAAAAATTCGTGCAGCCGGATTTGCAAATGCGTTCGGGCGCATTGGGGCAATCCTTAACCCAATTTGGGTAGCTTATTTCCTAACTACCGACCTCGGCGCAATTGGCATCTTTGGGGTTTCTCTTCTTACTGCATGCATTGCAGCAATTCTTGTAGCAATTTGGGGGGTTGAAACCAAAGGCAAAACTCTTGAAGAAATCAACGACGTAGTTTTCAAAGAGACTAATAATTAAAATATCTGGATTCACTCTTAAAGAAAACAAATCGCTCATCTTGTGAGCGATTTGTTTTTAGAGAGCAGACGGATATCAATCACTTTCAACACATGTCATGAACACGAAATGACAATCAAAGCAATAAATGAATTCGAGTTCTTTTTTCATCTTTTTTCTTCAAAATAATTCGTTTTGAAATATAAAGAGGCCAATATGGAAGTAGACTTCATCTTCCTTCCAATCTTATTGTTTAAATAAGGGATTAGGCATCTTTAATGAACTGAAAAAAGAATTCAACTTTACTAAAGGTGCAAGGAGGGAAAATAATGACACATCTCAACAGTATTACAGGGCACACGAAGACGGTTGCTCTTATAGGGACGCCAGTGGAGCATTCTATGTCTCCGGCGATGCACACTGCATCGTTTGAGTATCTTGGGTTAGATTACATTTATCTTGCTTACAACGTTCGACCCGAAGAACTTGAAGATGCGGTTCGTGGACTTAAAGCACTTGGCTTTGCTGGATACAATGTTACGATGCCCCATAAAACTTTTGTGGGGCAATACCTTGATGAGCTTTCGCCTGCTGCTGAATTAATGGGCGCAGTTAATACCGTTGTTATTAAAGACGGTAAGACAATTGGGCATAATACTGATGGTGCAGGATTCATGAGAAACGTACAAGAAAACGACTTGGACATTATCGGCAAGAAGATTACCGTTGTGGGTGCTGGTGGTGCCGGTTCTGCAATTTATACACAGGCAGCACTTGACGGTGTTTCGGAGATCGATATTTACAATACAAAAGACACCTTCTTTGATAGAGCAGCTAAACACATCAAAGAAATTTCCGATAAAACGGGATGCAAGATGCGATTAATCGATCTAGCCGACAAAGATTCTCTAAGATTATCCGTTGCCGAGTCTGTCCTTTTTGTCAATGCAACGCGTGTAGGCATGGGCGACCTAGAAAACGAAAGCGTCCTTTCCGCAGAAGATATGGCAGAAGGTCTGGCTGTCGCAGACACAGTCTATGATCCCCCCATGACAAAACTTTTAAGAGACGCCGATAAAAAAGGGTTAAAAACGCTTCCAGGACTAGGCATGTTATTATGGCAGGCTTCTATTGGCGAACAAATATGGACAGGCAAAGAAATGCCGACCGATTTCATTGAAGAAAAGTTTTTTTAATAGTTCTTCGAGCAAAACGAGATATAGGGGACGACAAGCTATCGTCCCCTATATCACTTGAAGGCGAATTATATAACCCGATCAGGTGGTATGCCGATATGAAACCCTCATCATACACCCAGTTATGAACTCAAAGTTAGTTATAGTACTTTCTTTCGATGGGTTCAAGATGATGATACGTGTTTGAGATCTGGGTAATAAAATCAATGAATGCCCTAAGATTTTCTGAGTAAACCGTGCTTTTTCGATATGACATTCCCACGCAATGGTAAGGCATGTCGAGTTCTCTAATCGGTATCATTTTAATTGAGTCCCAAAGAACATCTCGTGCGGTATCAAGCGTAATGCCAACACAGTCCTTGTTTACGGCTATAACAGATAGCGCACTTATTTCATCTTCAAATGCTTCCTTGGGGTTTAATCCAACTTCCTTAAAGAAATCTTCAAAAGCATAATACATATAGGTGGGTTGTCTATAAGAAAGCTGGGGATAGTCTTTAATATCATTTAACGAAATAATATCATGCTTAGCCAAAGGATGTGATGACTCGACTACCGCAATAGCGCTTTGGTAAAAAAGTGGAATCCAGCCTATATCTGGCTCACCAACAGGGTAACCGCAAAATGCAAAATCAAAAGTTCCATTCTTCAAACGGATAATAGACTCTTTTGTTGTCTCTTGTTGGGAAAGTTCAAAGGTGAGTTTGTATTCAGAATCTGAATTATAAATATTAAGAAAGGAAGATAAAGAACCTCTCAGAATAGAGGCAACGGCTCCTATACGTACAATTTTCTTTTGATTGTTCCCGTGATCTCGAATGACCTCAAAACCTCGGTCAAGTTCCTTTAGTGCAGCAGAAACAGAAACGAGAAGATCCTTCCCTTGCGGGGTAAGAACAATGTTTCTCCCAATGTTTTCAAAAAGCTGGACTCCGAGTTCTTTTTCAAGCCTATTCATAGAATTTGAAAGGGCGGGTTGGGTGATATAGAGCGCTTTTGCAGCTCTACTGTAATGCTCCAATTGAGCAACAGCAACAAAATACCTTAATTGAGCAACATTCATACCGACAAATCCACCTCTCTTTTTTCCTTTTGAACTTGAAAAGAAAACGACCAAAACAAAAGCATAGCCGCGATTGAAACAAGAGATAATGGCTCAATAATCCCCAAAGAAAGTAAGAACAGAAACCACGCGAAGGAAACTGAGGCTAGAACTACGCTAAGAATGATTATCAAAATACGTCGACCATTTTCATAGAGCCATATAAAACCTGAAAGATGAAGAACAACATAAATAATTCCTGAGATGAAGCAAAAAGCCGCTTCAATTCTAAGAAGATCGGCAACAAAGAAGCCTTTAAACATATTGCCACCAGTCGCTACTAACTCAAAAGGCGATAGCGCTTGCCCTTGCAAATAAGCCAGGGATGAGAAGAGTAAGGTTAGAAGAAGAGAGACAACACCCCATGCCGCAAAAAAATTTAAGCAATGGTGAGATCTAATTCTCTTCTTTGTCATATATCTTCCATCATCACCAATACGTTTGACGATAAAAGAATTAATATCTTCTGTATCGCATTTATTCTCTCTTTGTTTGCTGCGAATTTCGGTTTTCAACGCTGCCATAGTTTTATTCATCTTGCTTCCTTAAAAACGACATAGCTAGCTTATATATGCGCTAAAATTTTATGTCCACCAATATTTGATGACCATTTCTGTGAAGATGCTTCAATTCTTGTTTTAGCTTAGTTTTTAGGTTGACGGCAGCACCTTTATCTAGGCTGCTAGATGTGTATATTCTTGTTGTTGCATTAGTTAACCATGCATGAAGGGGAGATTTTGCGTTAAGTGAGTAGAAAGTGAACTTGTCGCGATTGATTCCAGCTTTTCCTCCAGAACAATTAAGGAGAACAAGTGAGTTGGGATAATTGTTTTGAAGAGTAATAAGGAGGTTTTTAAGATCTCTTGGATTCCATGCTCTTGGAGAATCATTCAGTAAAACGATAAGACCTTTGTTTTTATGATAAGGGATTTTAGTAAGCCAATCGAAATCATCTTGCTGATGACAAAGAATTTGCTCAATAAACCGATGACTATCCAATCCCAATCTACTTCGAAGATTCAGGATGAGCTCATTGTCAACATTGAACCATCTTAGTTTTTTGTTGTAAACTTGAAAGAATAATGTGTTGAAATTGCAATTTACATCAACGACCGTCGCTCGAGGATTTCTCTTTAAATACTTTCGCATTTCGCGAATATAATGGACGTCGGCTAATGACGTCAAAAAGCACTGAGGTTTAAGCTTGGACATAGGACATAAATTAAGCTCCTTAGATATGGCAAGTGCCACTTTATCCTTAAATACGTCCGGAGCGATCTGGGAACAATATGCCTTTTGAGAAATCGGACTCAGAAGTTGCAGTTCCTCTTCACTGAATTCTTGAAGAGGTTTTTCGTGTTCCCATTCTTCTCCCCATAGAGACTCCTCTAACAGAATCTGCTGGCACTCCCGCCTTTTAGCGTCCTCAATTACCCGTTCAAAATACTCATTCTCTCTTTTTCTTTTTTCTCGAAATGATTTGAAAAGCATATGCGCCAATCTCCTAGACAGCAGCGGTAGCAAAACGAGGGGAAATTTGGCAATTTACTACGTATTTTATAATGTACTTTTTTACTGTACTCATTCATGAATTTTATCGAAATCATGATAATGATCAGCTGAAATGATTACGCAAAAAAAGGCCGTCTAGCATCAATCTGACTTTTTTTGACAGTTGATGCTAGACGTAAAAAGCAATTTGTTTACTTGAATAGGCCAGTTGCCAAAATTAACTAGCTTTTTCGTACTTATCAGCGTCCTCAAGAACATCTGCATTAACTTCTTCGAGAGATTTTCCAGTAGTCTCGATTGCTAGTACTCCAACAATTATCGCCCCAGCAATGCAGATTAAGGCATTTACGATATAAACCCCCGATGCCCCAAAGCTTGAAGAAAGAAGTGCGGCAATCCAATAAGGCGAAATAATAGCGCCAATACGGCCTATAGCGTTGCCCATACCAGCACCCCTAACGCGAATTTGTGTTGGAAATGGCTCCGGCAAATAAACAGAAGAACAAATAAGACTCCAGTAATACGTCCATGCTGCCATAAAGAATCCAACAAGAACAATAAGAATTACTTGATCAATTGGTATGAGCGTCCAAAGATAGCCAAGAATACCAGATCCTAAAAAGCCAATAATCAACTGCGGCTTTCGTCCAAATTTGTCAACAAAAACACTAAGTAGAGCTACGCCAACAGGAATACCAATAAGAATCAAAGTAGTAAGCGCAGTCGAATACTGGACGCTCAACCCTTTTTGAACGAAGATTGTTGGCGTCCATGCAATGATCGTGTAAACAACTACAAAATTTACAAATTGAATAGTCCCTGCAACGATAGTTCTTGGAAGCATCTTTTTGGTGAAAAGGAATCGATAAGGTAATTCCTTTGGCTGATTCTTTGCCTCTTCAACCATCTTGGCAATTTCTTCGTCAGGAATATCTTCTACAACGTGACCAAGTTCACGCATTTGATTTTCCATAAAAGTTACACGTGCATCTGCTTCGTCATTACGCCCTTTGTTTGCTAACCAGCGAGGCGATTCAGGCAGCCATTTTATAATGCAAAGGATGATAATCACACCCATACCTGCAGAAATAAGGAATATAGCGCGCCATCCAACTACCGGCAACAGGAATGTACAAAGCAAAGTTGCTACTGGTGTACCTGTGTTCGCGATTAATCCCACCCATGCTTGATAGCGTCCACGCTTTTCTACAGGAGAAAACTCACTCATAGCTCCGAAGCCACATGGATACGTTGCCCCGAGCCCAACTCCCATAAGGAATCTACATACTGTAAGAAATAGCATGTCGGGCGAAAAAGCAGCGACAATAGCAGAAGCAGTAAAGATCGTCGGAAACACTATTAAAGCTTTTTGCGCCCAATACCATCAGATACAACACCCGCTACCAATCCGCCAACCAAGTATCCAAACGCCGTCATAGAAACAAAAGTTGCGTTTTGGAACGAATCAGACCAACCCGACACAAGGAATTGCGCAATGATCGGTCCCGCGATATTCATGTCAATTGAATCGCAAAAGCAGATACCGCCTGCAAGCCACAAAATAATTCGCAATGCTTTGCCAGCTGGAATTCTGTCAAGACGGGCGGCAATGCCGTGGTAAGACTTTTGCAATGATCCCGCAACGGAATCTTGAACTGCGTCAAGTCGTGCTTCAATTTCGTTTGATGAACTCATTTTTCCCTCCTCTTTTTCTTGAAAATCGATAGACTCTTTCTCTTTTACGCGATCCTCCCCCCCCAAGAAACGTCTATCTTCGTTTCTATAAAAAACGATATTGGGAACGAAAATGAAAAACTAATAGCAATGATCCTGTTCTTCATTACAAAACGAAATATTTCTTAATAGATAGAAGAAAACGCGTTTTGAATTAGAAGAATAACCAGACTGTTTGCAATATGAAGAGAGGAGGAATTATAAAAAAGGAGGAATTAGTGATGAATAAGAACAATGCTTTTTCTAATTTAGTGGTATTAGATTTAACCCGCTATTTGCCAGGGGGATACGCCACACAGCCATTTGCTGATTGGGGGGCAAACGTAATAAAAGTGGAAGATACAGAGCAGGGAGACTATTGCAGGCACGATGCCCCTACGCGCTTTGGCGTTTCCTACTACAGTACTGCGTTATGCCGAAACAAAAAATCCGTATCTTTTAATTTAAAGAACAAGGAGGTTCTGGAGCATTTCCTAGAACTAGCATCAAAAGCAGATGTCATTATTGAAAGTTTCCGTCCGGGCGTAACTAAACGTTTAGGAATCGATTACGAGACCATTAGAGTCTTGAACCCTAGAATTGTTTATACTTCTATTTCTGCCTTTGGTCAAAATGATGAACGATCTCTCAAAGCATATCACGACTTAAATATGCAAGCACTTACGGGGTATATTAGCCTAGCAGATGACAACGCTTTCCCTCTATCTCTTGTCGATCTAGCCGCAGGAATGGTTGCTAGTCAATCCATAATGGCTGCATTGCTTAATCGTAGAACAACGGATGAAGGGTCATATATTGACATCTCTATGACTGATTGTTTTATTTGGTGGCAATCGATGATTGATTCACGTTGGTGCTTCAACGGCGGAATTCACACACGAGACGACCATGAAAGGCCTTCTGTGGGATACAACCTATACAAAACAAAAGACGGCAAAACAATGGCTTTTGCTCTTTTGGAGCAAAAGTTTTGGGTACCTTTTGTTCATGATGTAGGAATTCCCGAATTAGAAGATTGCTGCCTAAAACGCAGGTGGCAAGATCCGTGGGCGTTTGAAGTGATGGAGAAGCTTGTGAGCGGTAAGACACTGGCAGAATGGGAAGAATGGCTTGCGGACAAAGAATACAGTATCTCGTCCGTTCCAACAAAAACAGAGGCAATCGAACGAATGATCAAAGAGGAATCCCACATGCTTGCTTTTGTTGATTTTCCTGATGTTGGTCGCGTATTACAGACTAATATTCCACACGGCATTTCAAGTTTACCAACCAATATTAAAAACTTTAAGGAAGCTTCACGACTAGGACAAGATACCGAAGAAGTATTATATGAGCTTGGAGTTTCTAAGGAGAAGATACAACACCTTGCCAATTGCGGTGCAATAAAATTAGATACACCTGTCGACAAAAACGCTACAGATAATAACCCAATTGCACCGAATTTTAATTCATAAAATCATAGCAATTAGCCATTGAATGGGCGCATGTGGTGTTATCGATATGCTCAATAAGCGTATTGCTTGCTGCAAGGTACTTGCCTGCTATAATTCCTACTTGTGTACAACAATACACGCTAGAGGAGTTGTATGTGTTTTTACAATTTCTCATGTAGCAAATCAAAGGCATACAAACAATGGAACCCATAGAAAGAAACCCTTATGTCAGAAAAAGTTGCTGTTTTAATTCCTTGTTATAACGAGGCAGTTACTATCGCTAAGGTTGTGGACGATTTTAAGCGCGTTTTGCCCGATGCTGATATTTATGTGTATGACAACAATTCCAGTGATAATACGGCAGAAATTGCGCGTGAGCATGGCGCTATTGTTCGGTTTGAAGGACGCCAAGGCAAAGGTAACGTTGTTCGTCAGATGTTTCGCGATATTGATGCGGACTACTACATTATGGTTGACGGTGATGACACCTACCCTGCCGAATTTGCCCCAGCGCTTCTTGAACCTTTAATGAGAGACGAAGCCGACATGACAGTAGGAGACCGTCTCTCTAATGGTAGCTACGGCGAAGAGAACGACCGCGCTTTTCATGGTTTTGGAAACGATCTTGTTCGCTGGCTTATTAAAGTTATTTATGGCTATGCCTTTGATGATGTTATGACGGGTTATCGTGCTTTTAATCGCGTGTTCGTAAAAACGATGCCTGTGCTTTCTGAAGGATTCCAGATTGAGACCGAAATCTCAATTCATGCGGTTGATAAGCGCTGGCGCATTAAAGATGTACCTATTGATTATCGCGACCGCCCCGAAGGCAGCTATTCAAAGCTTTCAACCTTTGGTGATGGGGCTAAAGTTTTGAAGGCCATTACTTCGTTGTTTAAAGACTATAAGCCATTGGCGTTCTTTGGCTGGTTGGCATTGTTGCTGCTTGTTTTGGCGGTAGTTGCCGCAGTTCCTGTATTTATTGACTACTTCAACACGGGGTTGGTCCCTCGTATTCCAACCATGCTGGGGTCGTTGGCATTGGCAGGCTGTAGCGCGCTTTCTTTTGTTACGGGTCTGATTCTTGATACGGTTGCTAAGAGTCATCGCCGTCAGTGGGAAATTGACGTATATAAGGTTAGCGACAGCTTCTACAAAAAATAGCTAATCGAAGTGAATCGTTGTTGCCGTCTTATTAAAAAAGATCTCTTTTGCGAAGCTGGGAAGCATTTCGCCATACAACTCAGCGAGAAGGCGAGGGTCTTCTTTCATGCCGGTCCTAGCCCACAGAGCAGTTGACCTAGTCGCACCTATTGCATAAAACTTTAGAAGAAACGATTCCCTAAAGGGAACCGCGTTTCCAGTCAAACGTTCAATGTTTTCGACATAATAAGCATGAACGATATCAGCATCACGAACAATAAGAGCGTTATAATCGTTTGATTTGTATACTTCGGAGTAAAAACTTTGTTTACTTCTCATAATTTCGAGTTTTGTCACCACCGCCTCGAACCAAGAGAGATCTTCCCCTATTCGCTGCACAGTGTCCTGAACCATTTCTTGATATATCCAAAGAACGAGATCATATTTATCGGCAAAGTGGCGATAAAATGTTTGTCTCGAATAGTCGCACTCATCGACGAGTTTTTTAACCGTAACAGCATCGAATGAGTGCGAATCGAGAAGTTTTTCAAATGCGGTAGCTAAGTTCTTCTTTGTACGGAAACTGCTTTTATTTGTTCCATGACCACACATTCCACTCCTATCGTTTTCTACAATAGTAAGCTATGTCAAAATAGTTGACCTATTTTTCTTATTAATAGTTTATACGTAACGTACAGATCACTAGTTAATTGAATCAGGTCCGTAGCTTAACTTAAATACACTCTCAGGCAACTCTGGACCGTCGTAACATTTAACTGCTCCATCAGCCACTGCTTCGTCAATTT
>OJNW01000470.1_pt1 | contig 27750 bp, 26 predicted proteins | sample 1597951 | NCBI WGS metagenome assembly OJNW01 (sample SAMN01915212, study PRJEB22387) | human gut metagenome | isolation source: stool | host: Homo sapiens | place: USA | reverse complement strand
CGGGCGGGATTGTTTAATAACTTATATAAGTCATTTTTCAATCCTATCACCTGCTTAATTATCCAACTGTGCTTGTAATTCTTTGAAACTATCCAACGCACTTTGCAAGTTTTCAATAATATCTCCTGCAAGTTCGTCTGGAGAAGGTAAATTATCAAGATCAGCTAAAGATTTATCTTTAATCCAGAATATATCTAAACTTGTCTTATCGCGATTAAGAATATCTGTGATTGAGTACTTTCTAAAACGACCATCCGGATTATCCACTGACCATGTTTCTTCTCTATCATATCTATTTTTTGGATTATAGCATTTGATAAAATCTTTCAAATCAGCATCTGTCATTGGATGTTGTTTCAAAGTGAAATGCATATTTGTTCTCAAATCATAAATCCAGACTTCCTTTGTTTGCATTTCAGGACTTGCAGGACGTTTATCAAAGAATAATACATTAGCTTTTACACCCGGCTTATAGAAAATACCTGTAGGCAATCTTAAAATAGTGTGAAGATCTGTTGTTTCTAATAGCTTCTTACGAATCGTTTCTCCAGCACCACCTTCAAATAATACATTATCAGGAAGTACAACTGCAGCTTTACCTGTAGCCTTCAAAATCGTATTGATATGCTGAATAAAGTTCAACTGCTTATTTGAACTTGTAGTCCAGAAATCCTGACGGTTATAAACCAAATCTTCATCTTCTTGCTCACCATCTTCGTTTGTGAAAGTAATAGATGATTTCTTTCCAAAAGGTGGATTTGTAAGAACATAATCCACACGATATCCTGGATCAGTTAATAGGGCATCTCCAAACGTTACTGGTGCCTCTGTGTAAATGTCACCAATATTATGTAAGTATAAATTCATCAATGCAGTTTTGAATGTTGCACCAACAATTTCATTCCCATAAAAAGTCTTATCTTTTAAGAATTCCTTTTGTTCTCTGTCCAAAGAATAGTTGTTTGGATTTGAAATATATGACTGAGCAGCCAAGAAAAATCCGCCACTTCCACAACATGGATCTGCGATTGTTTTCATTGGCTCAGGGGCAATACACTCAACCATAGCTTTGATCAGGGGACGTGGAGTAAAGTATTGTCCTGCACCACTTTTAATATCTTCAGCATTCTTTTGAAGTAAACCTTCATAAATTTCGCCCTTAACATCCGAAGACATTGCTACCCATTTTTCGTTATTTATCATCTGTACAATACGATAAAGAATTGCAGCATTGTTTATTTTATTAGTAGCACCCTTGAATATTTGTCCTAGCATTCCTGCTTTTTCACCAAGCGTTTCAAGAGTATTTTTATATTGTTCTTCAAGCTCTGCACCTTTGAGAGTATTTAAATCCTTCCATTTATAACCTTCCGGAATTCCTGTGTCACGATTATAAGGTGGTCTTGAATATTCATCTGCCATTTTAAGAAATAGCAGATATGTAAGTTGTTCCAAATAGTCTCCGTGAGAGACTCCATCATCTCTAAGAGGATTACACATTCCCCATACTTTAGAGATGATTGCTGATGTATTTTCATTTGCCATTATAATAATCTCCCTTCGAATGCTTGTTTTAGTATACTTTGACGCATAGCAGAGGCTTGTTGTAATACAGAATCCACTGTTTTTTCAATATTCTCACAAATTGATAAGCGATCCTCTAAGAATGATGTTAGCTCTAGTTGTTTTTCCCTAGTAATCATGGGAACTGGAATATGCTTGACAATTTTCTCGTTTAGATTTTTCATTGTAGTTCCAGTCGCTGATTTCTCTAAATATGCAATTATATTAGGCGAGGATAAAATCTTCGAGTAAAACAATGCATCAAATTCAGGCTTAAGCCTAAAGATTATACTTCCGGTACCGCATATCCATCCATCTTCAATTGAAGATATAGGAGCTGTTCTTCCCATTTCTCCTCGACGCCCCATAATAATATCATTCTTTTGTAAACAATAGGAACTCAACTCATGAGCCTTTTGTTCTGAAATAGTAACTTTTTTTGACGGATTTATTCTTTGGCATTTTATGTGCTGAGGATTTATTACAGGTACTCCACCGACTATATAATCCTCTTTATGCAACATTGTTCCAAATGGCCCAATTTTAATATCATCAACAATATTCTCCATTTTGACCTTTGGAAATCTATCAATATCAAATGCTTCTTTCAGCACGGATTGCCTATATACAGCTAACTGTGCCTTAGTAGCATTTAAAGTCTCCACAGCATTATCCAAATCTGAGAATAGTTCCTCAATCTTTGCCACAATGCGTTCTTGTTCTACTAGAGGAGGAATCTGTACCTTTAATTTAGAATATTGCTGAATCCAATATCGTTTATGTGTACTGTGGTCAAATTGTATTATCTGCATTCTATAATAAATATATTTAGGATTAACCAGTTCTGTGTTTATATGCAGAATTTTCATTGCAGATGACTTCACCTTGAATTCGAAATTTACATACTGTGTAGCTGTGGTAAAATCATCAAAGATAATAACTGGTAGTTTATCAAATATATTTTCTTTTTCATTCGTATATCCAAGAATAAATGACTTGCCTGCTGTTAGGACAGGGGTTTTGTAATTATAATTATATTCAGTAGATTTAACTATATAGGCAGTTGGTTGTTCATATGTAAGTAACTGACCTAATTCATATTCTTTAAGTTCCAATCGTTCTGCCTCCTTATGCCACTAATGCGACATTCATTTCATTTAATATATTTTTATAGTTATCACCAAATGCCTCATAGAAACCAAGTAAGCCTCCTTTGTGGTCAAATGGCGTATAATCTAAGTCCTCATCCAAAATACTCAAAGATGAAATAATATGGTCTTTGATAAGACGAAGCCATTCCATCTGTTCTTCAGTAAATTGTGAGTAACCGGCATTTTTTCTAAATGTCCATTCTTTGAAATTAGCATTGACTCTATCTGCAAATGAGGTTAATTCATCAGTTGCTCCAATTTCAAATCTTATAATAGAAATAAGGTCTGTTAACTGTGCTACAGTTCCACGCTTAACCTTATTTGTAAATTTTATATAATAACAATCCCACAGACGCTCTACTGTGATATTTTTCTTTTTAAGCTTTTCATAAAGTGACTTTAATTGCTCTATGACCATAGGCCTATCTTTATAATTTTCATTGTAGATAATACGAAGCGCAATAATCTCATCCTTATTTTCTTCAATAAATTCTCTAAATGTAGTAATAACCTTATCAGCATTTTCTTCTCTTTGTGAATCGAATCCTGCATAGACAACAGAATCAAGATTGACTGTATCAATCACCTGGTCATGGCTTCTTCTGATATTTTCAATGAAATTTCTATTATCCGGATTATAGAATGGCTTCGTTGCTTCATTCAATAATTCTTTCTGTGCCTTTTCTAAATCCTGCTGAGTAGGAACATCGGACATTATTAAGGATTTAGCTTTTTCTGCTATTACATCCTCATCAAAAGCATTAAGAAGATTATTTGCTAAATCGCGAGCAGAAGTACCTACATTTTTCTTGAATTCCTTATGTTCCTTGTCTGTCATCTGTTTATCAAGTCTTGATATTCTATTAGCTAGAGAAGTAAGGGTATCTTCACTTTTATCACCTAATGCAACATTCATCATCAATTCTTTCATAGAAACAGTAGGCTTTCTTTCAAGACTTCTTGTTTCAGATTTTTTGGACTTTGTTACACCAACAGCATCTACGATGACAAAATGATCTTTGTTCTCTGTAGCGGATGGAGTAACCTTCTGCAAATCATCCACACAAATAGTACGAGTACCACGACCGACCATTTGCTCAAAGTAATTCTTACTTCGAACATCCCTCATGAAAATCAAACATTCAAGAGGTTTAACGTCCGTACCAGTGGCAATCATATCCACAGTAACCGCAATACGAGGATAGTAGTCATTTCTAAAGGAACTCAATGTATCCTCAGCATTTTCAACAGAATAAGTAATCTTTTTGCAGAACTCATTACCTTCACCAAACTCTTCACGAACAATGTTAATGATATCATCAGCGTGACTATCGGTTTTAGCGAAAATCAGTGTCTTTGGAACTTCTTTTCTTCGAGGAAATAGTGAAGTGAATAAATTCTCCTTGAAAGTCTTAATAACAGTTCTTATCTGACTAGGATTTACAACATCTTTATCAAGTTTGTTCTTATCATAATCTAAATCCTCATCCATTTGCTCCCAACGCTTTTCACGAGAAAGGCGATCACGATATTCAATAACTCTTTTTAGAATGTGTCCACCTTTTTGAGATACTTCTGTTTCAATTAGGAAAATGTCTTCGCCGACATTGACACCATCAATAATAGCTTGTTCTCTACGATATTCACTGACAACATTCTCGTTAAAGAATGCAAAGGTTCTCTTATCTGGAGTGGCAGTAAGCCCTACTAAGAATGCATCGAAGTAAGTCAATACTTGTTGCCAAACATTATAAATAGACCTGTGACATTCATCGATGATAATGCAATCGAAGAATTCCGGTGGATATTTTTCATTATATACAACTTCTTTTGGTGCTTTACTATCAGCAGTTACATATTCATTAAATGATTCTTCTTCAGTTGACTCATCTAAATTTTCCTCTTTTAGAATAGAATACATTCTTTGAATTGTACTGATACATATCTGAACATCATTAGGTATGTAAGAACTTTTTAAACGTCTGACACCATATAACTGAGAAAAAGACCTTGTGTCATCACTAGGAGTGTATGCCAAAAATTCTCTTTCAGCCTGTTCGCCTAAGCTCTTTGTATCCACAAGAAAAAGAATACGATTCATTTTTCCGTATTTTAGTAAACGGTATGCTTCTGTTATAGCAGTAAATGTTTTTCCCGCACCTGTAGCCATCTGTACCAAAGCTCTCGGACGATTATCTGCAAAAGAAACATCCATATTATTGATAGCATTAATCTGACAATCACGAAAGCCAACAGGATCTAGTGGTGGGAAATGTTTCATATTGTTTCGAATTGTATCAGATGCTTGCAACAAAGACTCTAAATATTCAGGTCTATGGAAAGAAAATACCTTTCTAGAACGATATTTAATATCTTTGTAATCCGTAAATTTCACTAACTTGTCAGTTGCCTCATATGCAAATCGTATAGAGTGGTCACGATTGATCCACTTAAAAGTACTATTTGCATATCGTGAAGACTGCTCCTCAACAACTGTAATGTTTTCCCCAGCGGAACTTTTCTTTGCTTCAATAACTCCTACAGGTTCTCCATTTATAAATAGTACATAATCAACTGGTCCAGTACTTGTAGGAAACTCCCTAACTGCTACACCTAGACCTGCAAGTAAATTTAATTGATTAACATTTTGTACTTGCCAACCAGACATTTTCAATTTTTCATCTATAACAATTCTTGCCTCTTGTTCTGGAGTCATGTTGTTCCACCACCTTCATTTTTCTATTTTGTAGTCAAACCTAGATTCTCCTATAGTTTTAAAAGAATCTTTATTTTCTAAATTAAACAATGTTCATTCTAGAAAACTTATATAACTCGACTTTTCATTTTTCACTATTCACACAGCGTTATTATATCAAATAAACACCTATTTTTATAGCGCACATACCCATCACCATTACATAGACACTTTCCAGTTTTTTTAAGGAAGTCAAAAACATAAATCAATATTAACGGTACACAAAAACGTCCTTCCAACAAGAAAGGACGTTCATTACTTTAGGATCTCACATAAGCCTTTAATACTTTCACTTCATCACAACCATAAGGCTTGATTGTATATTCTTTTATAATTGCAGGAATAATAAAGGTTTCTGCATAATGCACAATGAAAGGTTCAAAATCCCCTTCAATTAATGCACTCTTTCCATCCACTAAATTCAACATATTGACTGTTCTATGGGTTTTATGAAGTGAACTGTTTTTTATTGTATATCTTCTAGTTTCAATAAATTCTAGTTCATGTAAACCCGTATGTTCGATCTTACAATCATTTCCTTCTTCTTTTACTTCATACGTCGCATTGACCAAATTTTCTTTAACCCATTCTGTAGTACGATCCCATTGAATGACTTGTTTTCCATGTTCAATATGAATAGGTCGAGGAAGCCCATCTAAGCCCAGTCTTTGCCAGTCCCACAATTTAAATGTAAAAATATATGGTGTTGCACTAATTTCTAATACCATCGCATTCTTTCCCGAACAATGACAAGTACCTGCTGGAATCAAGAAATGATCATGTTTCTTTGCCGGAAACTTATTGATATACTTATCGGCATCAAATACAATTTCACCACGTTGCGCAGACTCTAAATCAGAAATCATTTCATTGGGTTGAATGCCTTCTTTTAGACCTAAATAAACATGGGCATCTTCCTTAGCATCTAAAATATAGTAACTCTCATCTTGGGTGTAACTCATGCCAAAATTCTTTTTAATATATTCCGTTAATGGATGCACCTGCAAAGATAAGTTTTGTCCTTCCATTGTATCTAGAAAGTCAAAGCGAATCGGAAATTCAGCTCCAAACCGAGAATAGACTTGTTCTCCCAATAATTCTTTTGGTTGATACAACACTAAATCCATAGCTGGTAACTCAAATGTAATTCCATCATAATCAAATAGAATGCTGTTTTCTTCAGGCACACCATCAAAACTCCATGCATAATTTGGCTGATTCACATCTAAGTTACAAACTTCCTTCATCCATTGACCACCCCATACGCCTGGATCAAAGTATGGTACTGTACGAAATGGTTTTTGAGCTAATTGTTTTAGACTTTCTGTAAATGTATATCTTGAAATCATTTTTGGATCATTAGCAGCATTTGTATCCACCACATAATCAAAACAATTAAATCGCTCAGCCTTATGTTTATCGGCAATACGCCATTCAATAAAATAACCACGCTTATATTTCTTTAAGATATCTTCATCATAATTATCTACATTATAATTTGCCATCCCTTTACGATAACGCAATTGAATTTGCCATCTAGCCATATCAAAGTAGACATACACATCGCCATGACTTACTAAACCAGCACCCACTCCATATACAATGACCGATTCTTTCTGTTCTTTAATTTTGTTTTGAGCTTCTTCTAGCTTTTCTTCATCTATAAAATCCACAAGATTACCATAATACATCTTGCCAAATACACGATCATCTGTAAGATTATATTTCATTTGTTCGGTCATGGTTTTGCCATCTTTAAAGATATCATGCATATTGATTTCTAAAGAAAAATTGAATCGTTTAATTAATTCATAGACTTCCTTTTCATCTACACCCGGATAATAATCAAAGACAACTACAGAAGAATCATCTATTTTCTTATTTAATTCACAATAGATTTCATCATATCCACGAAACGCTTTATGATTCTTTATTGTCGTCTTAGGAAAACGATCATATTCCGATTTGAAATTTAGATAACTCATTCTTCCTCCACTTTCAATTCACCATTTTTCTTAAACACTCTTACTGTAAAAGGATGATCCTCTACACGCTTATAATCATGACCCGCATGACTTGGCCACATACATTGCACTTTTAATTCACTATTTCCTGTATTCACAAGGCGATGTGCCAAGTGCCCATCAATATAGTGTATACTTCCACATTTTACTTTTTCTGCATGACAATGATAATCTTCATCCATCAACAAAAGAAGACCTTCACCACCCATACCACAATAGATTTCATCACAATCTAAATTCTCATGGAAATGTCCACGTGTTACATTACATTCCCCATTCACGCATACTGGCTGCATCACAGTCAATCCATAACACAAACCATCATGTTCATAGGAATACACTTCATACATAATTTGATCATCTGAAATACTTGGATCCACACTAGAATAGAATGTTTTAGCATTCGAATACAATTTTGTACTCTTCTTAACATCCTCCCCTTCAATTACACCATTTAAATAATCATGAAATACTTTTGCGTCTTTAATTTCCATAATTGCCTCCTGTTTAATTGTTATAACATTCGATTCTATTATAAATCAATTGTTATAACATTTCAACATAAAGACAACCACAATATTTATAAACCATAGAAAAAGATTCATTACATATACGTATACTAACAATCACCTTTATCTTTTACTTCTATTAAAGTTCACTCCTCATTTACGTGCAAATCACGTATTTTAGTAATGCACAATAAAATGGATCTGATCTAATGACCAAATCCATTTTTTGCCTTTTGAATACGCAAGGTTTTTCCTTTAATTGTCTTTAAATTCTTTAATACAAGTTTTCCCTTATCATTTAAGATATCCACATACGATTGATGATCCTGCACTTGAATCACACCAATATCATCGACCGTAACGCCATCAATTTCACAGATAGCCCCTACAATATCGCCGGGACGAATCTTCTTGTTTTTTCCTCCATTCAAATAGATTTTAGTAATACCTTTTCTTAAGTCTTTTGATTTATCGACCACCACACGATTGGATTCTTTTAATGAATCTAAGACTTCCAAATCACTTAAATAAACTTCACCCTCTTCTTTAAATGGCAAGTTATAGCCTAGATATTCCTCTAGTTTTTCTTTTCGAACTCCATCATATTCATTCACTAAACTTATAGCTAAGCCTTGTTCATTAACTCGTCCACTACGTCCAATACGATGTGTATATGTTTCAACGGGACTTGGCATATCGTAGTTAATGATCATCTCTACTTTAAAAACATCAATACCACGACTTGCGACATCGGTACAAACTAAAATACGCACCTTTCCTTTTTTAAAGCGTCGCATATGTGATAATCTTTCTTCTTGCATCATACCACCATGAATTTTATCGACACTAACTTGATTCTTTTCTAAACATGCATAGACTTCATCCACTCTTGCCTGCGTCTTACAAAAGATCATACAGGATTCTGGTTTCTTTAATGCCAATAAATGAAGAAGGAACAATTCTTCGTGTTCTTCATTGACGTGATAGGCTTCTTCTAGAATATTTGGCTTATTTGTACTTGTTAGATCAATTTTAGTTGGTTTATACAAATATTTCTTACTCATTCTTTGAATCACTGCAGGATAGGTTGCACTAAATAAACAAGTTACATGTTTTTTAGGCATATATTTTAAAATAGCCTGCACTTCATCTAAAAAGTTCATATTCAACATTTCATCCGCTTCATCCAAGACTACATATTTAATTTTTGATGGATCAAGTGTTTGTTGTTGAAGATGATCTAAAACTCTTCCTGGCGTACCAATCACTACATGACATCTTTGTTTCAAATCTTCCTTTTGAAACTTAAATGGCTGCTTACCAAATATAGGTAGTGTCTTGATTTTTTTAAAGGTTCCAATACGATCAAAATCTTGTTGAATTTGTAAAGCTAGTTCTCGAGTGGGAGTAAGTACCAACGCTTGTGGACTTCTTTCATCAATTTCTAGATTTTGAATGATAGGAATCGCAAAAGATGCCGTTTTACCACTTCCTGTTCTTGATTTAACAATACAATCCGTTTGCGAAAGAATGTTGGGAATGACTTGTTCTTGTACGGGCAATGGTTTTTCATAGCCTAATGTATGTAAAGCTTGTATAATATTTTGATCTAAATTCATTTGTTCAAATGTCATATTTTTATCACCTATAGAATTATACCATGTTAATATTATTTAACAGAAACAAAAACTATTATGCTCTACAATAAGAGCATGAAATATAAAACGTTAGTGATGAAACAGATCGATCAACATACATATCAATATAGTATGAATGCGCCTTTAGATAACTTGAGTTCTATTCTATCTTTTGATGAAGAAATATTAAAAGTGAATTTCGGTAATGAATTGGAATATGCCCTAAATTGTAAAGTCTTAAAAGATGGATTTTTATTAGAACCAAAAGAAAATATGACACTTACTGAATGGGCACCTTTTTTCGCATTATCTTTAATTTTGCAGTACTACAAATCATTTAGAAAACTACCGCCTGTTTTAATGAGTGTAGATAAAAAAACACAGGAAAAATACTCTCAGGAAGAATTAATTCGAAATTTATTTCAATAAGTTTCATTTTTTTATGTAATAATTTTCATAATAGCGTATAATCAAAATGAGGTGAACTATTATGAACATGACAACATTGAACACGCCACTTCCAGAAGATTTAATGAAATTAAAATGGAACGGGCAATTTAAACTGATGCAGGAAATGATTGATTTGCGTCTTCAAAAAGATATTCCTACCAAATTAAAGGAGCGTTTAGAATTAGAAAAAGAATTGATTTCTCGTCTTCCTGAAAATTTTACGTATTCAAAAGAAGATGCTATCGAATTATTAAAGTCTAAAATTTCCGATTTTAAAGATGAAGAATTTGATGAATTATTCAAAGACAATGCGTTTGAATGGATTTTCATTGAGGGAAAAATGTATTTAAAAGACAATTTCTTTGAAAACCTAATTAAAGTGCGTAAAGCTTATAAAGATCGTTTAATTGAAAAAGATGGTGCTGCAAGTACTTTATTAGATGACGTAATGCATAAGATGAAAGAAGAAAAGGATGTTTACTGCAAGATTCATGTCAAGACAAGTTTGAAGGTAGATCCTGCATTTGAAAAGCCAGGAAAAACAATTCGTGTATGGCTTCCTATTCCGAAAGAATATGCGCAGGTTGAAGATTTTAAATTATTAAATACATCTCATGAAGGCCTAGTAAATGACAATAGCGTAGATCAAAGATGTGTATATATTGAAAAGCCATATGAAAAAGGTGAAGAATTCAGTGTAGAATATGAATTTATCAATCACATGCACTATGAAGAATTAGATCCAAGTATTGTAACAGAGGAACATCCAGATACTTGTCTTGAAGAATATGCGCCACATGTTGTATTTACAGATTACTTAAAGGATCTAGTTAAAGAAATCATTGGTGAAGAAACAAATCCATTATTAAAAGCGAAATTGATTTATAACTATATCACAACACATGTGACCTATTCATATGTACGCGCTTATGCGACTTTACCTTGTATTCCAGAATATATCACAACAGGATTAAAGGGAGATTGTGGTTTACAAGCATTGACATTTATTACTCTATGTCGTATTGCGGGCATTCCTGCCACTTGGCAAGCTGGACTTTATACTACACCTGAAACCATTGGTAATCATGACTGGGCACGATTCTATGTAGCTCCATATGGATGGTTATATGCGGATTGTTCATTTGGTGGTGGATCCTATCGTGCTAAAAACTTGGAAAGACAAGATTTCTATTTTGGACATTTAGATCCATTTAGAACACCATGCTCATCAAAATTCCAAGGTGCTTTTGTACCAGCTAAAAACTTTTTGCCAAATGATCCATTTGATAATCAAAATGGTGAAATGGAATATGTGGATGAAGCCATTCCAGGTAAATATATCATAAAAGAAACCGAAAAAATTGAAATCTCTCTTTTAGAGGATCAAAATGCATAGGCCTATTATTGGTCTAACTTGTAATGAATTGGATAAAGAAAATCTTCCTAAACAGTTTATCAATGAAGCCTATATTAATAGTGTCATTCGTGCCGGTGGCTGTCCGATCATTCTTCCCATCACAAATGACTATGATACAATTCAAGCTCAAGTTAATCTATTAGATGGATTGATTGTGACAGGTGGAATTGATGTAAATCCTATGATTTATAATGAAAATCCAGAACCTTTACAAGGTAATTCAAGTTTAGATCGTGATTATTATGAAATGCGAGTATTAAAATATGCCAATGAAAAACAGATTCCTATTTTTGGAATCTGTCGTGGCATACAGATGTTGAATGTCTATTTTAAAGGATCTCTATATCAAGATTTGTCGTATTGTAAAAGAAATGTAATCAAACATGCGCAACAAGAAAAAAGAGAAAATCCAAGTCATAAAATCCATATTGAAAAGGATAGTTTTTTATATCCTAGCTTAAGTGATGAAGCTTATGTGAATAGTTTTCATCATCAAGCCATCAAGGATTTAGCACCACACTTTAAAGTTGTAGCTAAAGCACCAGATGGAATTATTGAAGCCATTGAACATGAGTCTCTACCTATTTATGCCGTACAATTTCATCCAGAAGCCTTGTCCCATAAATATGGTGAGATGCAAGATATTTTCAATGTCTTTATTAAAAAGTGTGAGGTGAAATAATGCGTATTCAAGAAAACTTAGAAAAATCAAAATATGAAGCAGATGGCAAAATTAGTATTCAAGGAACAACCATTCCTTATCATACAATTTGTGAAGATAATTTCTTTGTAGATGAAGAAAATAATCCAGTCGCATCCATCTTTAGTTATGCCTATTTTAGAAGTGATGTTCAAGACAATTCAAAACGTCCCATCTTATTTATTTATAATGGTGGTCCAGGATGTGCAAGTCTTTGGCTTCACATGGGATTATTTGGTCCTAGAATTGTAAAATTAGATGATGAACTAAACCTTCCTACAGTTCCACCTTTTGAATTAGAAGACAATCCACATTGTTTATTAGACTTATGTGATTTAGTCTTTATTGATCCAGTAGGAACAGGTTTAGGTCGTTTAATTCAAGAAAAGGCAAGAAAAGAATTTTATGAAACACATGGCGATGTTCGTAGTGTTTCTAAATTCATTGAACAATTCTTAGCACGTTATAATCGTAGAAATTCACCTGTATTACTAGCTGGTGAAAGCTATGGCACCGCAAGAAGTGCCTTACTTGCAGGAGAACTTATGGGTGCAGGTCCTGAAAAAGCCGATACGATGGGCATTAGTGTGAGTGGTATCTTCTTACTTGGAAGTTACTTTATTGAAAAGCTTCCAGTTGAAGCTAGTGCTACAGACTTAATCACAATGGCTGCCACAAATTATTTCCATAATCCAAAAGAAAATATTTCACAAAAAGACTTTATTGATGAAGCCTTTACATTCGCATCCACTGAATATGTTACAGCCTTATTTTTAGGAGATGCTTGCCCTAATAAGGAAAAAATCGCAGATAAACTAGCCTATTATTCGGGTATTGATCAAACCTATTGGTTAAGACACCATTTACATATGGATATGCAGAAAGGTTTTGCGCATAAACTATTAGAAGATAAAGGTTTAGCTTTAGGATTCTATGACGGTCGTTATACATGGAATGATGATCCAGAAATCATGGAAGCCAATGTCATTGCGGATGATCCGGCCATGGGACAATATACACCTGCTTTCCAGACTGCCTATGGATTGATGCGCCAGGAATTAAATATCACAAGTGATCGTATCTCAAAAGGCTTAGTCTTTGATGTAAATATGACATGGAACCGTGAATTTAAAACAAGTCCTGCTCAATCCTTAGCCGGATGTATGCGAAGAAACAAGCAGATGAAAGTCTTCTTTGCCTCAGGTCTATGTGATTTATGTACAACGGCTGGAAATGCCAGATATTTGGCAACCCATTCCAATCTAGATCAAAATCGAGTTACAATTGGTGAATATCCAAGTGGTCATATGGCTTATCTTGGTAAAGAAAGCTTTGATCTATTAGCCAAGGACATGCGTGAATTCTTTGAAAGCTGTATTTAACACAAAAACCGTCAAGCGACGGTTTCTTTTTATTTATATTTCTTCAACATTTCTAGCTTAAGATTTAATAACTTTTCACTTAAGTCAACATAATATTCTTGTGGATATACAAAACGTTTGATTTCATCCCAAATTGTAGCAAGTTCCTTTTCACTATATGCACGAATATCTTCTAGAGTTGGTAAATCATAAACAAGCTTTCCATCTTTAAAGATTGGCACTAACATATCACGTACTGTATATGTATTAGCTGGAATCACTTTGTATTTCCAACGTGACATTGGATGATAGATTGTTAAATCTTGCGTTGTATCAATGACTTCATCTTCTAATGTCAATAAATCGGCAATAGCCATACCTGTTTCTTTATCCATAATACGATTTAAATTCTTCATACCTGGATTTGTCACTTTTTCAACATTATCACTAATTTTGATTTTTGGGATTACTTGACCATCTTTTTCAATCGCCACCATTTTATAAACACCACCAAATACTGGTGAATTTTTTGAACAAATCAAGTTTTCACCAACACCAAACGAATCAATTTTAGCACCTTGTTGATGAATCAAAGATTCAATGACATATTCATCTAAGGAATTGGATACAACGATTTTACAATCTTCCATACCCGCTTCATCTAACATCTTACGAACTTTTTTAGAAAGATATGCCATATCTCCACTATCGATACGAACACCTTTTAAACGGTATCCATTGGGTTCTAAATAATCCTTAGCTACTTTAATCGCATTCACAATACCTGATTTTAAAGTAGAATATGTATCAATCAATAAAGTACATGCGTTTGGATATGTTTTGGCATAATACATAAACGCATCATATTCGGTATCGAAGCTTTGAATAAATGAGTGCGCCATTGTTCCTAGTACTGGTACACCAAATTCTTTACCAGAATATGTTGTAGCACTTCCTGCACAACCTGCAATATAAGCTGCTCTAGCTCCTAGAATAGCTGCATCAAAGTTATGAGCACGTCGTGCACCAAATTCCATAACCGCTCTTCCTTCACTAGCCTGTACAATACGACGTGATTTTGTCGCAATCAAAGTTTGGTGATTGATAGCCAAAAGTAATGCCGTTTCTACAAGTTGTGCTTCAATAATTGGTGCTTTGACACGAACCAATGGTTCATGAGGAAATACCGGTGTTCCTTCCGGAATCGCATAAATATCTCCTGTAAAACGTACAGTCGATAAATATTCTAAAAACTCTTCACTAAATTGGTTTAATGAGCGCAAATAATCAATATCTTCTTTTTCAAAATGCAAATTTGAAACATAGTCCACAACCTGTTCTAAACCTGCAAATACACAATATCCCCCGTCATCCGGATTTTTACGATAGAATAAGTCAAATACGACTTCTTTGTCTTTATTATCATTAAAATAACATTGACTCATTGTTAGTTCATAAAAGTCCATGACTAAACTTAAATTTCTCTTATCTTTCATTTTATAATCTTTACTCCCTTACTTCAGAAACAACTTGAATGCCATTCATTTCCATCATTCTAAATGCGACATCATTAAAGAATGTAGCTTCATGTATCTCTGGTATATGATAGGTTTCTGTACAGTTTTCAACCACGATAATACGATATTCATCCATATTGTGTTCATTGAACCAAGTATTTAAACTTAACACAAAATGAAGCACACAAAGATCTGTACAACAACCTGTCACAATTATATCACGATAATATTTCAAATCTGAATTTAAAAACTCTTCAAATTCAGGTGCCATAAACGTATTCGTACTGTTCTTCTTGATGACATGTTTCACAAACGGCTTTAAAGAATCAACTACTTCAGATTCTTCACTTCCAATTACACAATGTGCTGGAAACGAATTGAATTCACGCGTCTTTGGAGGATGTGAATCACACACAAAAACATTGTTGCACTCTAAACATGTTAATAGATTTTCAATATTCTTTTCCACATTGCCAATAGCTTCATCATGAAGTGGGCCTTTATTCACAAACCCTTTTATCATATCCACCACAAATACAACCGGATTATTTAATTCACTTTTTTGAATAGATTTATAATTCTTATTTTCCAAACGTGCCATATAATATATACCTCTAAAAGAAAATAAGAGTTCTACGCAGAACTCTTATTCTTCAACATCTTTGTTTGTTCTAAACTCCTTTAATTTCTCTTCAAGCATTGATTTGAATTCTGGATTTGCCTTGATGTAAGCTTTGGCAGCCTCTTTTCCCTGTCCAATTTTTTCTCCTTCATAGCTGAACCATGCCCCTGCCTTTTTTACAATATTGGCATCAACACATAAATCTAATAGTTCACTAATATAAGAGATTCCTTCTCCGTACATAATTTCAAGTACAGCCGATTTAAATGGAGGAGCTACCTTATTTTTAACAATTTTTACTTTGACTTTATTACCTACAATGTCTGTACCATTTTTAATGGCATCTGCCTTACGAATATCTACACGAACAGATGAGTAGAATTTCAAAGCTCGCCCACCCGGTGTTGTTTCTGGATTTCCATAAATAACGCCGACTTTTTCACGAAGCTGGTTGATAAAAATAGCTGTACAATCATTTTGGTTCATTGCTCCGGCAAGCTTACGCATAGCCTTAGACATCATACGAGCTTGCAATCCAACTTGATTATCACCCATTTCACCATCTAATTCGGCTTGTGGAACTAAAGCTGCAACACTATCTACAACAACCAAATCAACAGCTCCACTTTCTACAAGCATCAACATAATATCTAATCCTTGTTCACCTGAATCTGGCTGAGACAAAATTAATTCATCAATATTAACACCTAAATTTTTTGCGTATACAGGATCGATCGCATTTTCTGCATCAATAAAGGCTGCTCGACCACCCTTTTTTTGAACTTCAGCAACGGCATGTAAAGCAAGCGTTGTTTTACCACTTGATTCCGGACCGAAGATTTCAATAATTCTTCCCTTTGGATATCCGCCAATACCCAAGGCATCATCTAAAAGTAAACTTCCTGAAGGAATAGGTTCAATATCAACAGCCGCTCGATCCCCAAGTTTCATGACAGAACCTTTACCATATTCCCTTTCGATTTCATTTAAAACATCACTTAAAAGCTTATCTTTATTTGTTTCTACTTTTTCTTTTGGCATATATTCTCCTTTTGAATTGTTTGAATCAATATATCAATCATCTGCATAACAACATGTTCTCTAACATCATTTCTAGACAAACCTGTACATTGAAAACCATACACTTGAATAGTTTTTTTTGATGCGATTGCACAATATACTCTTCCCGCTGGTTTTTCTTCCCAAGCATCCGGTCCAGCATTTCCTGTAAAAGAAATACAATAATCCACATCCATAATTTGTCTTGTATTTTTAGCCATCGCATACGCACACTCTTCACTGATTACACCATATTTTTGAATTAAGTCCACATCCACATGAGCCAATACACTTTTCATTGGTGTAAAATAAGTCACTAAGCCACCTTTTAATATGGCACTTGCCCCAGGTATGGAGGCAATCGTACTCGTAAATAATCCAGCCGTTAAACTTTCACAGCTAGAAATGGTCAAATGATTTTCTGTACATAAAGAAACTAGTTGTCTTGCATCATTCATTACATAGTCTCCAAAACATATTTTTTTAATTGATTGAAATAAATCAATCCACTATATAAAGAAGCCACTGTTGCTGCCCACAACAAAATTTGATCCATACAAATACCCATATAGACAAATGGCCAATCTTTCAACAATAAGAACACAAGCGCAAACATTTGTAGTACAGTTTTTAACTTTCCAAAAATTCCTGCACTCACAACTTCACCAGAATTTGCAGCACTCATTCTTAATCCATCTACAATCAAATCTCTTGCGATCATCAATAATACCGCAATCACATTGGCCTGATGAAAATAAACCATCAAGATCAATACTGTATTGACTAACATCTTATCTGCGATTGGATCGGCAAATTTTCCAAATGAAGTAATCCAATTATTCTTTCTTGCCAACATTCCATCAAAGAAATCGGTAATACTCGCAACCGCAAAGATCACAAACGCAATCACATCTCGAAGGGCTAAGCCGCTTGTTTCATCAATTACGCAAAGAGTAGGATCCATACACAAATATACAGCTACAACTACCGGTACTAATAAAATTCTAATAATCGTTAGTCTGTTCGGTATATTCATTTTGGTCATATGTATAATCCCCCTCTTGTCCATAATATTCATCTGAGTAACCATAATCATAGCCACTATCATATTCTGAATATTCTTCAGTCTCTTTTTGATTTCCTTTTCCAACCTGTAAAGTTATGATGGCCGGTTGACCTTCTTGCCAATCTGTTTTATCAAAAGAAATCTCTTTTCCATCAATAGTAATCGAGTTATCCGAATATGTTTCAATACTAATTTCAAAAGTACAATTCTCGGATAATTCTAGAGACTGCGTAAATGTACCCGTATATACTTTTGTATCATCATTGATCGTTTCACCATCTTTTGTCACAGTGATCTTTGACTTAGTCGGTAAAGTAATACTTAAATCTAATTTTTTTACATCCGATTGTATATTTGAAAGCTGATATGCATTGGTTTCATCACTTATTTTTTCGACAACTAAAGCGGCTGCTTCCTTTGCCTTTTGACGTTGATTTGCCAATTTATTGGTTTCCTGTTCCTTTTTTGAAAGCTGTTCTTGACGCAAAGCCTCTTGCGTTTGAAGTTTCTGATTTGAAATGGCACGAAGCCCAAAATTAATGACAGATAAAACGCATAAACCTGCAATTCCAATCAGGACAAGCACTTTAATCAATTGCGATTGATTTGTACTCAAAGAAGAACTTGTTCGACTTACATGTTTTTGAAACCAAGATTTTTTCTTTTTTGTCGATGACTTCTTTTTCTTTTGAACACTCGCCATCTGCTCTACCATTCGTCTTTGTGCCATTGTCAAAGCCATATCTTTTTGATGAGCCACTTCATTAATATCTATGTCCACTTCATCAGCGATTGCTTGCCAATTTACACCAATGGCATCACAATATGCATGTACAAAATAACGAACAAAAGAAAAATCATCCGAAAAAACATCTAAGTTATGTTCTTCGATAGCTTGTATATATTGAGGCGCTAAACGCGTCTGATTTGAAACATCCTGAATGGAAAGTTTTAGATTTGTACGACGTTCTTTTAAGATGTGATAATAAGCCACTAAAACTCCCCCTTTGAAGTTTATTATAACAAATAAAAGGAAAGAATACCATGTTGTGCTATAATTATTTATGAAAGGATGAATGAAATGTCACAACTTAATTTTTCAATTGGAACATTTTCTCAATGCATGAGTTTTTCACCTCAAAATATACAAATCGATAATTTTGAAGACTGTACACTCTATTGTATTGATTGCGAAAATGTCCAACAATTCGATATTAATACACTGAACGCCACAAGTCCTAGCGTTTTCTTTTTCTTTGGAAACTTTGAAAAAATAGGACAAAAAGCATGGCAACAAATCTTTGCGATTGCCAAAGATTTTCCTAATTCCTATTGTTTCAATACACACCAAAGTCAAAAGAATTTTGCGGACATCTATTGTGCTACACTTCTTGGTCAAGTTGTCGCCAATGTTATACCTAAAAAAATTCTTCTTGTCACAAATGACCAAGGATTTCATGGTATTAAACAAGCTTTAATGTTTCAAGGTAAAGACATCGACATCGAAATTTTACAAACAAGAGATACATTCTTATTGCCATTAAAAGAAGAACAGCCAAAACAAGTTCAAAAAGCAAAAAAACAACAGCCACAAACAAATCAAAAGCCAAATGAGGCAAGTGATGAAGAAGTTTTAGAAGCTTTAAAAAAATATCCTAAAATCAATACACGCTATGCATCGATTGATGATTTAAGCAAATATTTAATGCCTATCTTAGCGAATAAACAAAAGAAGTGTAAACTTTCAAAATGGATCGAAAGTGATTACGCAAAAAAAGTAGGTCGATATAAAAAGGATTCGAAAGGAAAATATTATAAATTAAAATGATAAAAACAATATATTTAGCAGGTGGCTGCTTCTGGGGTGTACAACACTATTTTGATCAATTTGATGGCATCTTAAAAACAATGGTTGGATATGCGAATGGTAAAACGCAAAATCCAGAATATAAAGATGTTAAAGCAGGGCTTACAGGTCATGCAGAAACATTAGAAATTCAATATGATGACAACACAATTTCATTATCTAAAATATTAGACTTATACTTTGATATCATTGATCCGGTATCCGTCAATCAACAAGGTGAAGATATTGGTATTTCCTATCGTACAGGTATTTATTATGTGGAAAAAACAGATTTAGAAACCATTCAATCTAAATACAACGAAATCCAAAAGAAATATGATTCACCTCTAGCTGTTGAAGTAGAGCCTATGAAAAACTTTTTTAATGCCGAAGAATATCATCAAAAATATCTAGACAAAAATCCAGGTGCTTATTGTCATATTCCTGCATCAAAAATTAAGAAGGGATTTTAATTAGCCCCTTCTTTTAATGTGCTTCCCGCAACATATCCAGTTGTCCATGCGATCTGTAGATTGTATCCACCTGTTTGTGCATCCAAATCTAAAACTTCTCCCACAAACTTTAAACCTTTGATTTTCTTAGTCTCCATTGTCTGAGGCTGAATTTGATTTGTCTTGACTCCACCCACTGTAATCATAGCTTGATCAAAACCTGCAAAATTTGCGATTTCAAAACTTAAGCACTTTAATAATTCACTAATACTTCTTCTTTGTGCTTTTGTGGTTTCATTGGCTTTTAAAGAATCATCAATATGTAATCGATTCATAACATATTGAACCAATCGCTTAGGAATCATTGTTTCTAATATATGGCTCAATTTTTTATTCGAAGAATGATTCATTCGTTCTAACAAAAGCATGTCTACTTCATCGATTGATTTGTCACAAATTAAATCTAAAATAATTCGTTCAGGTTTTGAATTAATGACATAGCTTGACATGGCCAAAATTGCAGGTCCACTTAAACCTTCATGGGTAAATAAAATATCACCACATTCTTTATAAAGAACTTTTTTACCTTTCTTTATTTGAATTCCAACATTAGACAATGAAAGTCCAGCCAAATCAAAGTCTTCCTTAGTGCGTAAAGCAACTAATCCAGGATACAAATCACTTACTTTAATATCCAAATTTTGAGCCCATTTATATCCATCTCCACTACTTCCTGTGGATACAAATGATTTTCCTCCCGTTGCGACAATGACTACATCAAATGAATATGTTCCTTTATCCGTTTTGATTCCAACAACTCGATCCTCTTCAACAACTACATTTGTACAAGCCTCATCCATATGTAGGATGACATTATTTTTGCGTAATAAATCTACAAATAATAAGACAACGTCTTGACTTGAGTTTGAACCAGGAAACATACGTCCATGATCTTCTTCAATCGTAGGTAAACCATTGGATTTTAAAAATTTGATCATATCCAAATTCGAAAATTGTGAAAAAGAACTATACAAGAATTTTTCATTGTGCACAATATGCTTAAAAAATTCATCTTTTGAACAATTGTTTGTCACATTACAACGCCCATGCCCTGTGAGTTGTAATTTCTTACCCAATTGTTTATTCTTCTCAAACAATTCTACTTGATGTCCTTCTAAGCTTGCCGTATAGGCAGCCATTAAGCCGGCAGGTCCGCCTCCAATTACGCATACTTTTAGCATAGGATCCCACTTTCTTCTAAATAAATAGCTAAGCCATCATGCTCATTATCCTGTTTAGTGATGGCATTGGCACAAGCTTTTGTATCATCCGTACCATTGATCATACAAACACCACAACCCGCTACTTTTAACATGTCATTATCATTGGATGTATCTCCAAAGGCCATAACATCCTTTATATCTAAATCATTGAGTTCGCATATTTTTTTAAGTCCATACCCCTTATTGATTCTTTTATCACAAAATTCAAGTAGTGTGGATTGTGTTTTAAAACCATGATAATAAGGATTTGGATGTTCTTTTACCCAAGCTTCCGCCTTAGGCATATCCTCTTCTTTCATACGGAACATGATTTTTGCGTTTTCATGTGCATAGAAATCTTCTAATTTCACAACTTCCAATTCTTTATGCGATGTCGAAGCCGAATGAATCATCCAATCATCAATATGAACACAACGAATCTTTCCATCCCAATATATCATTGGATTACATTTGACAACTTTCATGATTTCCATGGTTTCTTTTAGCCATTCCTTTTTCATCATGAAATAGCTGTAGAATTTTTGATGCACTCCATCCCAAAGTTCTGCGCCATTCATCCCTACCACAAAATCAAAGTCAAAAGGTAAATCCCAATACTCTTTATTGCGTTTTAATTCATCTGCCGGACGACCAGATGCAATACCAAAATAAATCCCTTTTTCATGAAGTTGAATTAAATCTTTCTTCGTTCTAGGTGTCAATTCTTTCTTTTCATTCACTAATGTCGCATCAATGTCACAAATCACTAATTTTGTCGTCACTTTAAATCCTCCAATTCATAAGTAAATCCTTCGCCATCGACTTCATGAACACTATTCACGATAATAAACGCTCTTGGATCCACCTTCATGATTTCATGTTCTAAATTCGAATACATTTTTTGTGGAATAACAATCATCAATACAGGTTTGGATTCGTTTGTATATCCACCCTTACCTTCTAAAACAGTAACTCCACGTTTCATGTTATCTAACACATGATTTTTAATTTCAACCCATTGGTCCGAAATTACCATACAGTTAATAGCTGTACTTGAACCAATCAAAATTGTTTTATCAATCGCAAAACCAGATGTGAATACAGATAAAACTCCAATCAAAGCTGGTTCTACACCATATGTAGACATTCCCAATAATACAGTTAAAGCATCAATGATCATTACGGAATTTCCAGAAGAAATATGCGTAAATTTATGAATCAATAATGCAGGAATATCCATTCCTCCTGTACTTGCGTTTACTCTAAAACAAAGTCCTAAGCCAATACCTGAAATCAACCCACAATAAATACTTGCCAACATGGGTTGCATCACAAATGTATCTTTTGGAAATAAAGTTGTCACATAAGTCAACAAAGAAACGAAAAACGAATAACTAAATGTTGAAATTAATGATTTCAATGCGAATGCCTTTCCTAAAAAAACGGCTCCCACAATATAAAGTCCAATCATCAATATGTTGATCAACCATACCGATGGAATAAATGGCAACAACGGTTTTAATGCCACTGCCACACCGGCTACGCCTCCAGTTAATGTATTATTTGGTAAAACAAAAAAAGCAACGGATACTGCCACCATAAAATTTCCTAATAATACAACCAATACATCTTTTACATAATTTGTTTTTTTCATATAAACCTCCCCAAACGCCATCTATATTCTATCAAAAAAGAAGGCTTTATGAAACAAAAGAAAAAGCTGGAAATCCAGCTTATCTTTACAGCATTTCTTTTGCAGTTTGTGTAATCAAATCAAACAGTTCAATCACTTCAGGTTGTTTTTCATAACCAATCTTTTCAAACAATTCATCTACAATTTTTAAAATCTTTTCATGTTGTTTCTTATATATTTTAATCATCGAATCATTTAATGAAACATAGATTTTTCGATTGTCATCCTCACTACGAATACGTGTAATCAATTGTTTTTTTTCCATACTTGTAAGCGTACGATTCATCTGCGATTTTTGCATGCGCATATAGTTGCATAAATCCGTTGCGGTTACATTTAAATCTTGATTTTGATATAAATAACGACAAATCATCGACTCATTGTAAGGAAGATCTGGAGTGATTCTTTCATTATTGATAACAGTTGTCATTTGAAGCCATGCTTCTAATACTTGTTCATTCTTTTTCATAATTTTATTCTAGCACAGAAATTGTGTATTTCGCATCATAATTTTCATTCACACAAATCATTACCTTTTTATTCTTTAAATCATATACACAAGACCATTGTGTCTTTGATATTTTTCCCTGTTTGTTTTTATGCGCTTCTTGCGAACAATCGGATAAAAGTTGCATAGCCTCATGTTTGGATAGTTTTCCATTTGTAGAACTTAATTTTTCATCAATAATTTGGTAGCGGTCTTGGCCAAAATTAAATTTTGCATCGGGTTGAGTCAATAAGAAATTTGTGGCACACTGATAATTCTTGTCTGGATATACAACCTTCATTTCATCATCCACATACTCTACAACAACACTCTTTCCAGAAGCATCACAAATTTGGAAGTGATAACAACTATTCGCACTTGAATGCATGTCATAAGATGATAATAATTCTAATGCTTCCTCCACATTTTTGGCCTTATCAAGCATTAAACGAATCGCTGTTGTTGTTGTGATATCCACCTTTTTTGTATTCTGATTTGTTGGTTTTGTATCAATCAACAATACGCCAACCGCTAATCCTTTTTCATTCATTCCATCTAGTGGTGCATAAGGGGCTGCCAAAGTTACTAATGAATCTTTTAATGTATCTGGTAAATGTTTTTCATTATATCCTACAAAGCCTAAATTCACCATGGATACAGAGGCATACCCATTTTTAGGTTTCGTCTTCACTAATACACTTGGCGAATAATCCATATCAAAGTTGCGTCCAAACAGATATCCTGAATCTTTATTTTGTGCAATAAATGTAGAACAACCTAAATCTGGAATCTCAATACTTAATGGTAACCCCTTCATTACGTGATTCACCACAAATTCGACAAGCTCTTTATCATTGCTAGCACCTTTTTCTAAAAACTCATCCAATCCATAATCCGCACTATAATCCATTGTATACATTGGATAAGCATCGATTTTTTTTAATGATTTTAATGAGCTATATTCCTTGTGAAACAGACAAACAATTCCTATTCCACAAATCAATAATAAACATAATATAGTAATTCCTATTTTCTTTAATACTTTCATACATACTCCTTTAGTTCATTTTGTGAACTATTAAAGTATACAATATTAGTTTACATTGTCAACCATAAAAAAATAGAGATGAAACTAATCATCTCTACGTCCTAATAATCGCAAAATGTATAAGAAGATATTCAAGAAATCTAAATATAGCTGTAACGCCATATAAATCGATATCTTTTCATCTTCATAGCCATTCAACATATAATTCATTTTTTGTATGTCCCAAGCTGTAAGTCCGGTAAATAATAAGAGTCCAATCACGCTCCATAAGCGTACATCCATGCCAACTCTAAATAGCATGAAGAAAAATTGACTAAAAATCATCGCAATCAAACCAATCAAACAAATGTTTCCCACTTTACTAAGATCCATTTTAGTCGTCTTTCCAATAACAGCTAAACATGCAAAGTAAATTGCGCTAATGCCAAAGGCAGCTGCAATCTGTCCAGCACTATATACATAAGCCAATGATGTCATATTGATTCCCATTGTAAGTGAATACACAATAAACATCGTCTTCATTGTGGAAGAGGGTGTATTACGTGATAATTGACGTCCCATTGAAATCGTTAACGAAATTTGTACTATGAATAATAATAGTGAAATCATGGGAATCTGAATAATAAGCATGAATATGCCTGAAGCATACAACAAGGCCGAAGTGATTGCCGTAATTCCAAGGCCTACCATCATCCAGCTGTATACTTTATATAATGAATTTGTACTTACTGAGTTTGAATAATTGTTTGTATACATAAATAAATTTACCTCCTATTTTTAGAGTATTTTATGTTTTTTACATATACATTACAATGTACAACTTAGACAAAATGACTATTCAATTAACCAAGTCTTCAAAATTTAACCTTTAAAAGTAGCTTAAGTTATTAAGTTTTTCAGTTTTAACCTGTAAAAGTAGCTTAAGATACTAAGTTTTTCAGTTTTAACCTTTAAAAGTAGCTTAAGTTACTAAGTTTTTCAGTTTTAACCATTAAAAGATTTTATTTTTTCCAAAAATAAAAGAATGTATTTCTACACTCTCTTACTTAATATCCAATTCAATAGGCTCATCCATCGTATCACTGACGTATTTGCCATTCTTTTTTCTTTGTTTCACACACTCTGTCAACAAGTATTCAATTTGTCCATTGACACTGCGAAAATCGTCTTCTGCCCATGAAGCGATTTGATCATACAATTTTTTTGAAAGACGCAAAGGAATCTGTTTCTTTTCCATTAATACAAACTGCCAGAATTTACAACTGGCTGCGCATCATGGTTTCCACAAAGTACGACTAACAAGTTAGAAACCATAGCCGCTTTCCTTTCTTCATCCAATTCTACAACCCCATTTTCATTTAAACGATCCAATGCCATTTCAACCATGCCAACAGCTCCATCCACAATCATCTTACGTGCATCAATAATGGCATTTGCCTGTTGTCTTTGAAGCATAACGGCTGCAATTTCTGGTGCATATGCCAAATATGTAATTCTTGCTTCAAGAATTTCAAGACCTGCATCTTTTACTTTACATTGAATTTCATCACGAATTCTAGAAGCAACCACTTCACTAGAACCTCTAAGACTTCCCTCATCGGCAATACCATCTCCTGTTGTATCTACATTTTCAGCGACATCATAAGGATAAATACGAACAATATTTCTTAATGCACTATCGCATTGTAAAGAAAGATATTCCTTATAGTTATCTACATTAAATACAGCTTTTGCGGTATCTGTAACACGCCACATCACGGCAATTCCAATCTCAACAGGATTTCCTAAACAATCATTGATTTTTTGGCGATTGTTGTTTAAAGTCATGATTTTCAAAGATACTTTCTTTGAAGCCATTTCTACTGTTCCATTATTTTGTGCTTGAAAAATACTCTTCTTAGAACCATCATCCACATCTCCACTTTGATTTAGTTTTGTCTTTGCGGCAGGATTGACAGCCTGACAAAAGGGATTGACATAATAGAATCCAGCATCTTTTAAAGTACCTACATATTTACCAAATAATGTTAAAACTAAAGCTTCTTGTGGTCTTAACACCTTTAACCCAAGAAACGGAATCCAACCCACACATAGCCATACAACACCAATAATAAATAAAGGCCAAACGAATGCTGCCCCAAATATTGTCATCAACAAGGCAACAAGGTATAAAACAATCCATAATATCATCATGGCCATGCCATTCTTTTTGTTGCTTAAAACTTTTTCTGTCATGATAAGCACCTCCGCTATCTAAATGATATCATATTGATATCACATGTCAACAAAAAAAAGACAGGTTATAAACTGCCTTATTGATTATAAACTTTTGTGTAAAGTTTCAAGAACTGTCTTAAGATCATTGACACCCATTTGACCTGGAGCACTTGCCTTTTTAGCAGCACCAAAAGTCAAACAAGAACCAAATACTTCACCAGCTAAACGAGAAATAATGCCAGTTGCTGCCATAGACATTGTGATGATTGGACGATCAGCATGTTCTTCTGCCATTTCATTTGTGGCAGACAATAATGTCAATACATCCCTTTTAGATTGAGGCATAACTGCAATCTTAGGAATGTCTGCACCCTTTTCTTGCATAGTGCATAAGCGAGAAATGATTTCTTCTTTTGATGGTGTTTTAAAGAAGTCATGGTTTGACATAATGACTTTTACTCCATTTTCATGCGCTGTCGTTACAATCATTTCAACTTCCTTATTTCCTGTATATAATTCAACATCTACTGCATCTACATAACCGCTTTTGGCAACTGCACAGTTTAATTCCACATAATATTCAGTAGATACTTCTAATTCTCCACCTTCTTTTTTAGAACGAAAAGTAGCTAAGACTGGGGTTTCTTTAAATACTTCACGTAATTCTTTAGCCATTTCTACTACAGATGCAGTATTTTCAACTTGTTCAAACCAATCCATACGCCATTCAATAATATCAGCTGGTGTAACAAGAATGATTTTAGCTTGTTCTAAAACATCTTCTTTACTCTTTCCACAAATAGGAACACAAATCTTTGGTACACCTGCACCAAATTCAACATTTTTCATTGTTACTGTATTCATAAGTAAATTTACCTCCTTCTTTTACTCATATTTACTTTAAACAGTTGGAG